>MDTG01208529.1_pt1 | contig 11611 bp, 11 predicted proteins | sample 811421 | NCBI WGS metagenome assembly MDTG01 (sample SAMN05326645, study PRJNA326480) | marine metagenome | isolation source: seawater | place: Pacific Ocean: South East | collected 2011
AAAGGTGCTGATGCGCATTTCTGTCCTATGGATGCTACAGCATTTAATCATTTTGGAGCAGGTCTACTGCAGCCTTTGAATAAATTTTTAAATGATCCAGTTTCAACTTCAGGAGATTATGATGTTAATGATTTTCCAGCTGGATTTTTAAACGCAACAAATTTTCCAGGGGGACCAGGTTCAAACTATTATTGTATACCTATGTCCTTTGAGTCATACATTGTATTTTACAACAAAGATTTAGTTAATAAATATTTAGGTGGCAAACTTCCAGAAACAATGGATGAATTAATTGCAATGGCAAACAAAGTAAAAGCTGACTCAGGTGGCGATGTTGCTGGAGCTGTTATGCGTGGACTGAGAACTGATACTAATATAGATACTATCTCAGGACTTGTTTTTAATGCCTGGGGTTCAAAAAAAATTGAAGGTCCATACGGAGTATGGTTTGATGGTAGTTGGGATAAACCAAGACTTGATGATCCTGCAATTCAAAAAGGCTTAAGTGATTATGCTGGGCTTATGACTGCAGGTCCAAGTGACATATTATCATATAACTGGAATGAAGCTGGAAATGCTTTCTGTGCTGGACAAGCTGCTTTCTTTGCTGATGCATCATTATTTGGACCTTGGTTTGAAACAGATGATTGTCCTGCAGTAAAAGGTAATACTGGATACATTCCTCTTCCTCCTCAAGAAAAAGGTGGAACATCTTACACTGCTAACTGGCAATGGGGTATTGGTATGGGTGCGAACGCTCAAGAAAAAGATGCTGGATGGTATTTCATTCAATACATGACTAATAAAGCTAGTGAGCCACAAATTGGTACTTACCATGGTGGAGCTGGCAGATTGTCTACTTGGGAAAATAACTCTTACACTAGTACTTTAAATCCTGAGTATGTATCTGCTACACTCGAGTCTATGAAAACAGTTAGAACTTCAGTAGTTCCAGTTGCAGATTTCAATAAATATGCGCTAGAAATTATGGATGTGATACTTAGAATTCATGGTGGAGCTAGCAGTGCTGATGCTACTGCAGAAGGTAACGCTAATTTTCAAAAGATGTAATTATTACTTCTTTTTTTTAACAATAAGGAGGGGTAATCCCCTCCTTTTTAAATTAAAATGAAACAAACACCGTATTTTTTTCTTTTACCTAGTATTTTAATACTTGCTTTTACTTCCATATATCCAATCTGTTACTCAATCTATTATAGTTTTTTTAATTGGAGATGGGGCAATGAAAAAGATTTTATAGGTTTGTCAAATTATTTTAATCTTTTAACTGATAAAGAATTTTGGATCATCATTAAGAATACTTTCGTTTTTGCTTTCTTTGCATGTTTAATTGAAATTACTATAGGTGTTTTATTAGCAATTTATATTGATAGAATTAAATATGGTTCTACAATAATTAGAACTCTACTGTTAATTCCTCTTATGATTTCAGGAATTTCAGTAACAATGTTATTTAAAGTTATTTTGGATAACATGTTTGGAATTATACCTTATTTTCTTTCTTTTATAGGCATCAAATCTAATTTTTTTGGTTCTTATGATGCAGCTATGCCAACCATTATTGGCTTAGACGTTTGGTGGCAAACATCATTTGTTTTTATTATTATACTGGCTGGTCTAAAAAGTATTCCCAATGAACCTATTGAAGCAGCAAAAATGGATGGTGCTTCAGAATGGGAAATAACCCGATACATTAGATTACCAATGATACGTTCACTTCTTTTTCTAGTTTTAATTTTTAGGTCTATAGATACGCTCAAGGTCTTTGATATTGTTTGGGGAACAACTGGAGGTGGTCCAGGTCTTGCAACAGAAGCGTTACAAACATATGCTTACAGAGTTGCTTATAGTTTTTTAGAAATGAGTAAATCGATGACTGTAATGGTTTTGTTTTCAATGGTAGTGATACTTCTAACTATAATTTACTCAAAGTTTAATAAAGATATATGAAAAAATTAATTAAATATAAACATTTGATAACTGCTTATCTAGTTAGTTTTATAGCAATAGGAGTTACAATACTTCCAATCACTTGGCTTTTTCTTCTATCAATAAAATCAAAAGGAGAAACTTTTACCAAGCCCCCAAAATGGTTGTTTGATCCAACTGCACAAAACTACATAGATTTGTGGGATAATGATTTGTTTAAAGATACTTTTTTTAATTCATTTTTTATTACAATAATCAGTATCACTTTATCTATTATTATTGCTATATTTGCTGCTTATGCTCTTAAAAGATATCAAATACGTTTTAAGACAGCTTTTATGCAATGGTTACTATTAGCATACATGCTACCTGAATTTTTATTTGTACTACCTATGTTTGCAATTTATCAAACTATAGGAATCTATGATACATATTTAGGTATGGCCTTAATTTATCAAGTCCATGTTCTTCCTTTCTCAATATGGATGCTTAGAAGTTTTCTTGAAGAAATTCCAAAAGAAATTGACGATGCAGCCTACATAGATGGTTGTAATCCTATACAAGCTATTTATAAAATTTATTTACCTCTTATTATTCCAGGGATTGTGGCTACAGCTATATTAAATGGAATATGGGTTTGGAATGAATTAGCCATTGCACTTGGATTAACATTTTTTGACTCTCAACCAATTACTGTTGGGGTTGCTTCATTTAGAGGATATGCATCAATTAATTGGGGAGGTATGACCGGTAGTGCTATAGTATCGATGATACCAATGATTTTATTCGCTGCTTTTGCTCAAAAACATATTGTTAAAGGTTTAACATTAGGTTCAGTTAAAGGATAGATTATGAATAGATTAAATAAACCTGAGTTTTTATTAAACAATAAAACTTTTCAAACAATTTATGGAAGAAATTTGTTACATGAATTAAATATAATTATTCCTGACAAAACTTTAATTGTTACAATGAATGATTTGTGGGAAAGTTTTTCAAGTATTTTTACAAAAAATGTTCAGGTTTATCTAGTCAAAAATTTAGATATTAACACGCTATTAAATGATTATGAAAAAACGAAAAATTTTAATGCAGTTATTGGCATAGGAGGAGGTCAAGCTTTAGATGCAGCAAAATTTTTTAGTTGGAAGAGCAATAAAAAACTTTTTCAAGTTCCAACCTCAATGTCTGTAAACGCTGCCTTTGGACATAGATTTGCATCACGTATAAATGGAAATATAAATTATATTGGATGGACAGTTCCTGAAGCTGTTTATGTGGATTATGATATTATAAAAAAAGCTCCAAAAATATTTAATAGAAGCGGTATATGTGAAATTATGTGTTATCACACAGCTCATTTAGATTGGAAATACGCTGATAAAATTGGCAAATGTGAAAGTAAATGGCCCTATGATCAAAGCGCAGTAAATGAAGCGCAATCGGTATTAAAATACATGTTAGAAGGAATTGATGATATCAGAGAAGTGAACGAAGAAGGCATTAAAAGATTAATGAATGCAAATTCTTGGGGGGGTCCTGCTTTTCATAATTTTGGATGGAATCCTAGGCCAATAGAGGGAACTGATCATTTTGTTTTTTATTCTCTAGAATATCATACAAAAAAATCTTATATTCATGGACAACCTGTGAATATGGGTGTTTATGTTGGTTCTCTTCTTCATAATTCTAAAGCAGAAGAAATGATTGATTATATAATTAGAGCAGGAGTAGATATTAGGCCTGAGTCTATGAATATAACATGGGAAGATATGGGTAATGCATTAATTAGAATGAAAGAGTATATTAATAAAATTGGTCTATGGCATAGCATAGCGCATGACAAAGATATTGATGAGAACTTTGTAGCTGATTTAAAATTAAAAATTGACAAAAAGTATATAAATTTTGATAAATAATTAGATAAATAGAATGAAAATAACAGATATAGAAACTTATGTTCTTTTAGCAGACAATTATGATCCAAGCTTAACATCTTCTGCTCAAGATACTTGCTTAGTAATAATTAAAACTGACGAAGGTATAGAAGGTTATGGAGAATGTGATACTAGTCCATGGGTTGCCAAAGCATTCATTGAATCTCCAGGAACACATACAATGGATCAATGTGTAAAAGAAATTTTAATTGGATCAAATCCGCTTGATATTGAAAATCTATGGTCCAAAATTTATATTGGCACTGCCATGACAGGAAGAAGAGGTGCTGGAGTAAATGCTATGAGTGCAGTTGATATGGCATTATGGGATATTAAAGGTAAATATGAAAACAAGCCTGTATTTGAATTAATGGGAGGAAAAAAACAAGAAGAAGTAATTCCATATGCTTCTCTTCAACCAATAGGACACTCCTATAAAGAATATAAAGACTCTTTAGTAGAGTGGGCAAAAAAAGCCAAAGACTTAGGATTTAAAGCAGTAAAGTCAGAAGTAACACTTAACGGACCTTTTGCGCATAGTGGTTTAAAAGAAAATGACGATAAAACTACTGAGGTAGTTGCTGCGGTTAGAAAAGCCCTTGGTCCTGAAATAAAACTAATGATAGATGTTCAATATCGATGGTTAAATGCTGAAGCAGCATTGCCGATTGTAAAAGACTGGAAGGAATTTGATATATATTTTCTTGAAACTCCAGTTTGGACTGATGATATTAAAAGTTATGCTAAAATGCATGACGAAGCTCCCATGAAAATAGCTGCAGGGGAATGGCTAAGTACCAAATATGAATTTGAGGACTTAATTGTAAATGGAAAAATTGATGTAGCCCAACCAGATGTTGGAAGATGTGGAGGATTAACAGAAGCAATGAAAATTGCTGAATTTTCGCAAAATCATAATAGAATTATTGTTCCGCACTGTTGGAAAACTTCAGTATCAATTTCCGCTACTGCTCATTTTGCATTTAACACACCAAATTGTGCTTTTATTGAATATTTACCACCTCAATTATGTGTAGAAATATTAAGAAAAGAATTGGCTACTGAAGGTTTTGATTATGTGGATGGAAAGATTTTACCTCCTACAAAACCAGGATTAGGTATAGAATTAAATAAAGATGCAATAAAAAAATACCAAGTTGCTTAATTTGAAATTTGAAAAATTACCGCTGCTTCAAAAACTTTTCTTGGTTTTAGATTTTTTAATCCGTGATTTTTAATATTATTTTTTTTACAATAATACGCATCTCTTATATTTGTTACAGGTTCTACACAAAAAAAATTCTTATTTTTTGGTGAGTAAATATGTAAATTTTTTACATTTTTTTTATTTTTAATAAAAATCTTAATTAATTTATTTAATATAAGCTTTGTATTACCGTTCCAATTAATAAATGTTTCATCAATATTAATCTTATTAAAATTAAAAGCTTTTTTGTTTTGTAAAAGTTTTTTAGTTTTAATATTTTTATTGTTGTGTATTTCTAAATATTTGTATGTATTTGAAAATATCCTAGATTTTTTATCAATATTAAACCAAGGATGAAATCCAATTCCACAGTCAAAAGCTTTGTTATCTTTATTTTTAATTGTTACCTTAATTTCTAACGAGTTTTTAATTAATTTAAATCTTTGAATTGTTTCATATTTAAAAGGAAAGCTTTTTTTTCCATGATGAGTAAATTTTAATGATACGCTATTTTTATTTTTTTTTATAATTGTCCATTTATTAACCCATCCTTCTCCATGTATTGTATCTGGCTCAAGAGGATGTGTTCTTGGAAGAGAAACATATTTGTTTTTATATAATAAAGAATTTTTTCTTATAACTCCAAAATAAGGGATAGTTGAAAAATATCCTGAAAAATAAGAGCTATATTTTTTTGTTTGTCTTTTATTATAACTCCTAAAAATATTATATTTTTTATTATTAATTTTAGCTTGAAACTTAAATATTGATCCTCCAATATTAGGATTAAATTCTAAATATAAATTATTATTTTCTATAAAATCTATTGTCATTAAAACTTAATACTAGTGTAAGGTATTTTTAAACCTTGATAATCAGTTTTAATTATAAAACTTGAACCTGAATAAGGATATTTTTTTAATTGCTTAGAAGAAGTACCGATCTTTGCTGAAGTAATAAATAAGTAATTCATTTTGTTTCCAAAAAAAGTAACGCTAGTGACATTGAGGGCTGGCAGATTTATAGAAAAATCAATTTTATTATTTTTTAAATTTATTCTACTTACTTTTGCACCGGCCCAATGCGCTACCCAAAGACCATTTTCAGTATCTAGGGCAATACCATCTGGAAAACCATCTTGCTTTTTAATCTTTAAAATAGTTTCACGTTTATAATTATTTAAGTTATATTTATATAATTTAGAATTAAAAGAATCCGAGAAATATAATTTATTAGTTTTTTCATTTATTGCAGGACCATTTGATACTTTAAATTTTCTATCAATTATATTGAAATTATTTTTTGTAAGAAAACCAAAATAACCTAAATCTTTAGTTTCTTTTATATGACAAGTTCCTATCCAAATTTTATTTTTTGTTATTGTGCCATCATTGTAAGAAATATCTTTAAGTTCTTCTTGTGTCCTAATATCTATTATTTTTGTAATATTTTTACTTTTTCTATTGTAGTTATATAGTCCATTAAAACAACTGATATAAAAATTTCCATCATTTTTAGGATAGATGTTGCCTAAAGGTTTAGGTAAATTTATTTTTTGTTTAGATAAAGTATTATGTTTTAAAGAATAAAATAATATTGTTGGATTTGCTAAATCTAAAAAAACTATTTCATCAGATTTAAAGAGGTAAAAACCACTTTCACCTAAAGAAGTTCTGCTATCAATCAAATTAAAATCAAACATAATTTAATACAAATTAGGGGCTAATTTTAGCCCCTAATTAAATAATTGCTTAGTTGGAAGCTTTTACTTCGTTCCAAACTCTATTTCGCCATTCAAAGTCTTCAGCTGGTTGTAACCAGTTAAGTCTACCTGCGTAATCAAGTCCAGGCGATTCATGAGTAACAGTTCCATAACCATATCTCTCATTCATCACTTCCTGAGTTGACTTTTCAATAAAGAAATTAGCCCAAGCATGTGCTAATTCTTCGTCTGCTCCTGAAGTCATTGCCCATGTATCAAGCCATCCAATTCCACCTTCTTTTGGAATTATATATTTAACATTATGACCCATTTCTTTTAGAGCAACTTCCTGAAACTCACCCATTGAAAACATAAGTGAAATTCCTCCACTATCCCAAATTTGATTGCCTTCATCAAAACCTGCAAAGTAAGTTACTACTAATTTTTTTTGATCAATTAATGTTTGCTTAACATTCTCCATTTCAGCTTCGGATAAGTTGTACGGATTATCCATACCTAAGTAAATTGCAGTATTAACGATATTATTATTTGTATCATCAAGTACAATCATTTTACCTGAGTTAGCTGGATCATGCATTACAGACCAAGAGTCTACTCCGCCTTCACCAAATTCATCAACATCATAAATTAATCCTAATGAACCCCAAGAAATTGGAACGCCGTAATACCCTCCGTCAATTTCAACTTCTTTAACATTTTGAAAAGCTGACATTAGGTTTCCAAAATTACTAAGTTGACTTTTATCGTAAGCTTTTAGTAATCCTGCTCCGTGGTATCTTGGAAATAAACTAGTATCTATTGAAACTAGATCAAAATCTTCACCCTTACTCGCTTGAGTTAAAGCAAATAATTCATCAACACTTCCAACATATTTTACTTTTACTTTAGCATCGTATTTAGCTTCAAATTCATCAATCCATTCTTGTTCTGCATATCCCTCAAAACATCCAAGACTTAACTCTCTTGCTGCATGAGCAGAAAATGAAAACAATACTAAGAAAAATGAAGAAAAAATTAATTTAAATAAAATTTTCATAAAACCTCCTAATTTAAAGATTATAAACACATATAAAAACAATATTCAAATATAAATTGCTATTTACAACAAGAAATTAATATTATTAGATAAAATATTATTAAATATAGCCATTTAAACATCTATGAATAAAAGTTCACAAATAATCCTTGATTTAAAGAATATAGATAAATCATATGGAGAAACCAAAGTTTTAGAAAATATTAATATTTCAATTTACGATAATGAATTTTTTACTATTCTTGGCTCAAGTGGTTCTGGTAAGTCTACTATAATAAGAATGATAGGTGGCTTTACCAAACCATCATCTGGTGAAATTATTTATGAAGATAAAATAATAAATAATGAACCAATTTTTAAAAGACCTTTCAATACTGTTTTTCAAGATTATGCATTATTTCCAAATATGAATGTTTTCAATAATGTTGGTTTTGGTTTGAAAATTAAAAATGTAAACAAAGATAAAATTAAAGAAAAGGTTTTAGAAGTTTTAAGAATAGTTGGTTTAGAAAATTTAGCAAATAGAATGCCACAAGAACTTTCTGGTGGTCAACAACAAAGAGTGGCGTTAGCTAGAGCAATAATCTGTGAACCAAAAGTTATCCTTTTAGACGAACCACTTGGAGCCTTGGATGCTGAACTAAGGAAACAAATGCAATTATTCTTAAAAGAAATTCAAAAAAAAATTAGAATAACTTTTATATTCATTACTCATGATCAAGAAGAAGCAATTTTTTTATCAGATAGAATAGCTGTACTAAATAAAAATAAATTTGAGCAAGTTGGCACACCTAAAGAACTTTATTATTCACCTAATAGTTCTTACATGGCAACTTTTTTTGGAGAATGTAACTTGTTTAATTGTAAAATATTAGAAATGAATGATGAGTCAGTTTTATTAGAATCGAGCTTCGGTATTTTTAAAACTAAAAACAATAGCTTATCTAATAAATTAAATAATGGAGATATAGTTAATTTTGGAATAAGGCCTGAGGAAATAAGTATAACAGAAAATAATGAAAAAAATACTTTAGAGCTAGAAGTTAGTGAAATAGATTTTAAAGGATCAGTCTCAACTATTAACGTCATGGATAAAAATTCAAATAATAAAATCAAGATACAGAATATTAGTTCAAATGTATCAAAAAAATATCAATCAGGATCTAAAGTTAATATTTTAATAAATCCTGAATCAGGAAACATTTTTTCAAATGAAAATAATAATTAATTATTTTAATACTTCTATATGGACAATAATTAGTTTTTTATTAGTAATTTTTTTGATATTAATTCCCTTAGCGTCTTTTCTTTCATATTCTTTCTTCACTGTTGATGGACTAGAAATAAATCATGAATTTAGTCTAGCAAATTATAAAGAATTCTTTGTTGATGAAATTTATATTAATACATTTGTTAGAACTATTTATTTAGCCTTAATTGTAATGTTTTCTTGTATTTTATTAGGGTATCCCGTTGCGTATTTCTTAGCTCGTTATGCTGGTAAATATAAATATGCAATTCTTCTGATGTTAATTATTCCTTTATTCATGAGTTATATAATTAAAATTTATATGATGAGATCGATTCTTGGTTACTCAGGATTAATAAACAAAACATTAAAAATGTTTGGTTTTATTGAAAAACCTTTAGAGTTTTTTCTATGGAATCAAAATTCTGTTATTATTACTCTAGTAATAATATTATTACCCTTAATTATAATCCCTACTTTTACATCACTTGATAAAATACCTTCAAACATAATTGAAGCTTCATTTGATCTTGGATGTAAGCCCTTTCAAGCTTTTAAGTATGTCATATTTCCTATTGGATTTCCTGGATTAGTAGTTGGAGGAATTTTTGTTTTTATTTTAGCTTTAGGAGATTTCGTTACACCTCAGCTAGTAGGTGGAACTTCAGGATTTACCTACGGAAAAATAATCTATAGTAATTTTGGTATGGCTTTTAATTGGCCATTTGGTGCGGCTTTGGCAAGCATATTATTGTTTGTTTCAGTTATTATTATTGCATTAACAAACTACGTAACAAAAAAAGATAACAAATGACCAAATTAGAAAATGCAACTAAATATATGATGGCACTATTAACGGCGTTAATAGTTACAACATTGTATGCGCCAATAGTTTTAACAATTTTCTTTTCTTTTTATAAAACAAGAAAAGGTGCGGTTCAATGGGATTCATTTTCATATGAACCCTATACAAAATTAATATTTGAAAAACAAATCTTAGAATCATTATTAAATTCGCTATATGTTGGGGGAGTAACGGTTATAACTTCAGTTACTATAGGTTTCTTTTTTGCAAATTATTATCATACAAGTAAAGGTAAAATGAAAGAATTTCTTCAATTCATAATATTTTTACCTTTTTTATTACCGCCTATAATAACTGGATTATCTTTGTTAATTTTTTTTAGGGAAATTAATTTACCTCGTTCATTAAATACTGTTGTGATAGGGCATACAATTTTTGTTTTAGCCATTGTTTTTAAAATCATATTAAATAAATTAGAAACATTGAAACCCTCTTTAATGGAATCAGCTTATGATTTAGGTGCTAGCAAACTTCAAGCATTCTGGTATGTTTTGCTTCCTAATATTAAGCTCTCCTTAATAATTGCGGGTTTATTAGCATTTACCATTTCTCTAGATGAAACTCTAATTACTCTATTCTTAATTGGAAATGATACAACCTGGCCTATCAAATTATGGGCAAAAATGAGGGTTGGCTTTTCTAAACAAGTAAATGCATCAGTAACGCTTATATTAATATTAACATCTTTTTTAGTTTTATTAATAGCGACAATTGTATCTAGATCTGAAAAAAGGATAATGTATTAAAATGAATAAAGAAAAAAGATTATTAAATAAAAAAACTATCGTTACAGGTGGAGCAAGAGGTATTGGTGCTGGTATAGTAAAGAGATTATATAGTGAAGGTGCAGAAATTATCATTGCTGATTTAAAGGAAGAATTAGCTAACAAATTAATTCAAGAAATAGATCAAGATAAAGGTAATATTACTTTCCATCAAACTGATTTATCTAAAGAAAATGAAATAATTAAACTATTTGATTTTGTTGATTCTAAATGGTCAAAATTAGATTTATTTATAAATAATGCAGGAATAGAAGATGGTTTTTTACTTAAAGATCAATCATATGAAAAATACAAAAAAACCATAAGTATTAATATGGATGCTGCTTTCCTATGTTCAAAATATTCTTTACCTTTATTTGAAAAGGCTAAAGGTGGAAGAATTGTAATGATTACATCAATACAAGGAATAAGGGGTTATAAAGGAAGCATAGCTTATAATACTGCAAAGGGTGGATTGATAAACATGACAAGAGTTTTAGCAGTTGAATTAGCTGAAAAAAATATTTTAGTAAATTCTGTTGCTCCTGGTTTTATTAATACTCCAATGGCAATTATGAAAGACGGGGTTTTTGAAGGTGATACAGATTGGTTTAAAGATGTATATTTAAAATATGAGAAATTACCGATGAAAAGATATGGGCAACCAGATGATATCGCAGGAGCTGTTTATTTCTTCTGTTCAGAAGATAGTAAATACGTCACTGGCCAAACTTTATTGGTTGATGGTGGTGTTTCTTCTACATTTTAAAAATAAATGAAAATTGAAAAAATTGAAATTTATGTGATAGGGCCAGAAGATCTTCACTATACTTGGTCTCATGATATTCCTCCAATTTTTCAAAGCAATACAATTATAAAA
>MDTG01108696.1_pt1 | contig 11610 bp, 14 predicted proteins | sample 811421 | NCBI WGS metagenome assembly MDTG01 (sample SAMN05326645, study PRJNA326480) | marine metagenome | isolation source: seawater | place: Pacific Ocean: South East | collected 2011
AGGCATAGAAATAGCATAATCGTAATATCTCATTTCAGATAAAAATCCATCATACCCACCGTGTGAATTTATATAGACATCACCATAATTTTGTTTAGGTATACCATTTAAAATAAGTTGTTTCTTTAAAAATCCATTGATGAATATATCTAACTTATTATTATGACACATTACTGTTAAATGCATCCATTTGTGTAGTGGTATATTATCTATATCTACATAATCAGCAATTTGATTATATGTATTCATATACACTCTTAAACTATTTTTTCTAGGATGGAACCAAACACCTGGTGCCCTATTGGGCCAACTATCTGGGTTACCTTTGTGGAATATATGTTTCCAATCACCATATTTATAAGCCCAATCATTAACATATATCCAACCTACGTAAGTAAATTCAATACCTTCAGATTCGTTTTTAGATCTTTTTAATGTCTTAGATCCACTAGTCTTAGGATCTTGATAAATTATTAATTGACTTTTACATTCTTTAGTCCCTTTCACTAACCAAGGTTTTGCTTCTCTATTATTTTTTACTCTAGTGACAATACCTATTATTATTTGTACTATTAAAATAATTAAGAAAAAAACTATTATTATTATTACAATTTGTGAAATAATTGACCCTGATTTAAAAAAGTCTTTTGCTTTTCCTAAACCTACAGCGGCGGTATCTTTTGCCGAAGAAGTAGATGAAGAAGCCCCTGTTTTAAGGGCATCCCCCGTAGTACTAGATGTGTTACTTACTGCTTCACTCATTTAACTATATTATATATATATATAAATATTTAAAAATAAATATTTATATTTATAATTAATCAAAAAATCTCTATAATATTTTTTCTCTTAAATTACATTTATGAACAACTCCCTCCAATTGTTGTTGTTGTTCCATCAGCATTTGTTGTAGTTGCACTACAATTGACATTTGGTATCGCACCCTTTACAGATGACCACCACCAATTGGCAGAAAATGGGCCTTTTCTGTAGAGACCATATACGTAATCAGGACTTAATGCGTGATTGAAATATTGTAATCTAGAAATATATCCTTGATAACCTCCTGCGGCAGTAGTATAAATATTACCTTTGTTCAATTTAGCGACTCCAGGAAGTACACAACTTCTTGTTAATTTACCATTAATATATACATCCAATGTTCTGTTCCATAAAGAAACACCAACGTGAACCCATCTTTGTAAAGGTATGTTATCAATATCACAAGATTTTTCAACACCTAATAAAGATGGATTTTGAAGTGGATTCATTGATCCTTCAGGATTGGAATATCTTCCATCAGCAGGATTATATGAGTATGCTTCACATCTAACCATAAGTTTATTTTCTTTAGGGTATAACCAGATACTTGGATTAGCTGAGGAACAAGATGCATCACCTTTCCATAAAACTGCTTTTGCTTGTCCAAATCTATAAGTCCAATCACTTACATACATCCAGAAACTGTAACCATATTCACTTCCGGTGCTAGTGGCTGGGAAATCTGAAGAAGATGCAGTAAAAGCTTTAGTAGCATCTTGAGGTTTACTTATTAATACTGGTTCTTGATTTTTTCTTTGATTATATTGATACCAAGTTAAATAACATAACCATAATACGAGCAATATTACTATTACTATTATTACATATTTGCCTATTTTCTTAGCACTATCTGTTTGACCTTGGGAAACTTCTCCTCCGTATTGTTTTGCCATTTTTATTATATATATATAAAATAATTAGAAAAAAAAAAAAAATTAATTATCTTAAATATAAACTTATTCTCTTAACTTTAAAAAAAAATTTATCTTAACTCTATTTTATATTAACCAGTTTCTCCAAGGAACTATCCACCAAAGAAAAATGGGGTAAGGGTGAACATTACTAGTTCCAATTTCACTTCCTATTGTATCACCTCTTGGACCCATTAAAATTTTTTTTCTATAATAAGCGGTATTATAAATTGAAGAGACATCACTAGGAGTCAATGAAGTAGTAAAATATCTAAAATATGATATCTCTGCATAAATATTCCCATTATCAAATATATATATATCATTAGTATTCAATTTAGGTACTTCCTTTAGTATAAAACTACGATTCATTTTCCCGTCAATATAAACATCCAAATTTCTATTTTCTAAAGCTACACAAATATGCATCCATTTTTGTGATTTCAATGCTTTATCTAGTGTAAAAATTTCTATATTACTTTCTCCTGTCTTTATTTTAACAACTAAACTATTATTTTTTGGCTTATAATAAATTGATGGAGAATCTCCTCTATTAATTAATTGTTTATCTTCCATAAAACTACCTTCCCAATTTCCACTAGATCCTATATTATCTAAATACAACCAAAAACTATAACCAAAAATAAGTGATTCACCTTGATTAGGAATATCATCACTACTTATTGAAACCTTATAAGGATAAGAATTACCATCCTCATTGTAATCATTTGTTTTTGTATAACCATTAATTGCTCCTGGAAATAATATTGGATTATAATTCCTTGAATATCTATATTTATAAATTATGTAAATTAATATGACTATTATTATTATTATTGAAAAAATTAAAACAAAATTCATTATTTATAATAATAATAGAAATATTTTTTTTAAAAAAATATAATCTTTATTACATTAATTACAATCACCGATATTTACTTTCGGTAATGTAATAGTTACATCTTCAAAATCAATCTTAGGTAAATCTAAATCATATCTATCCCAAAAATATTTACCTTTCTCTTCGGGACCAATCTCATATAATTGTCTCATATATTGGGGTCCTAATTTTTTACCAATATATCTAAAATTTCTTAGCTGTCCATTAAAACCTCCAGAATAAGATACCTGTAAAGGTCCATTATTAAATGAAGGTTTACCTTTTAAAACACAAGTTCTAACTAAACGCCCATTTAAATATATTGCAACGGTTTTATTAACAACAACAATACCTAGATGACACCATTTACCAATAGGAATATCATTTATTTGACAATATTCTAAAAAATCTTTTATCTGATTATCTTTATCCAATTTTTTTGTAGTAAATACTGCACGAATATTGTTTTGATTCGGTGTCATCCATATTCCTGGACATTGTTGCCCAACACTGTTCCAAGATAACTCATTCTCAGGCTTAATTAAAGATCCTTTTAAAAGAATACTTTTCCAAGAATCATATTTATAATACCAATTGTTAATATTTAACCAAACACACCAAGTAGATGAATTTCCTGAAGGTATCTGATTTATTTTATTATGTTGAATCATATTCGGAGAACTACCATCTTTTCCATCCTTATAAAATCTTGAACAACCACCACAATTTATTTGTTTCTTTAATTGTCTTGTAGAATTCACAACTAAATAATAAATAAACCAAGAAATAAAAAATAATACCAAAACAATAACTAAGTAAAGACGTATATTGGTAGAATGTTTAGAAAAAAATTCTTTACCACGACTTTTTATAATAGAACCGTAACCTTCAGGGATTGGATTATATCCTCCACTTTTTATAAAATTCTTCATTATTATTATATAAAGAAATTAAATTTTAATATAATATTACTATTTATAAATATTATCTAATCGAAATTTAATCTTTCTTTCATTGTCTTCATACCATGACAGTTACGACATAATGCAACTAAATTATCTAATTCATTCGTCCCTCCCTTATAAAGTGCTAATATATGATCTACTTCATATGAAGCATCTAACAATTTTTTACAATGACCACATTTCCATTTCTGTATAGAAGCAACATACTTTTTTTGACCATTCGTTACGTTTCTTTTGACTTTTTTTGAATTATCATTATTTACAGAAGAATTACAATCCTTATCTCCATTATTAAAATAATTACCTATCTCCCTGAAAGTATGATCAATTGGAACTTTATCTACTTTATCAATAGAATGGATTATAGATTTTTGTAATTCATCATTATTATAATACTTATATAAAAGGAATAATAAGATTAAGACAGCAAATATTTTTAACCATTTAAAAATATTATTTATATAACTGATATCAAAAAAATACTTTAAAATTATTATAGATACTGTAAAAAAAAATAATATATTCATAAGTTATTATTCACAGATATTTTTTTTATACAGTTAATTTTTATAAAAAAAATATTATATATTATTATTCATGTCTAATCATTATAATAATCAACCTTCTAATGATTCAAAAATTCAAGATTTCTATAATAGTAGAAATCAAAATGGTGGAATTAATATATTAGATCAAAGAGGTTTTTGTACAAGAAATTCTGAAGAGTCCAAAATAAAAAAAGATTCTCCATTTATTACATTAATAAATGATTCTGAAATGGTTATTAAAAATAATAATTTTATTGATCAAAACACAAATTCAACACAAATCAATTATAATCAAAATAATCAACAATTACAAAATAACTATAAAGGAGATAAAACAAATAATAGAGATATTGCTAACGATAGAATATCACAATTAGCTCCATTTAATAATAATATTACAGACTATCAATATTTAACACCTAATGACTTCCAAATAAATAATAATATAGGTAAAAATTTCAGAGATACAAGTAATGAAAGAATTTCTAATTTTCAAAATGTGGATAACTGTAATTTAAATAATCAAAATAATTTCTTTGACGAAAGAAATATGTTCAATAATCATAATAATAATAATGATTTTAAAGCATCTAATAATGATAGACTATCGCAATTAGGAAAATTACCAAATAATACTGCCTTCCCTGTTAATAATCAAAGAAATTTTTATGAGATTAAGCCAATAAATACTAGAAATATTAAAGAAAAATAAATATTCAAAAAAAAAATATGATATATATATTAATGATCTGGAAAGAATTAGTATATAATTATATAAAAAATAACAAAATTCTAATTCTAGTATATTTAATAATTGTTTTTTTTACTTTCCCAGTTGAATCAGTAATATTACCAACTATGTATAGTAAATTATTCGAATCAATCAGAATTAATTATAAAAAATTACCAACTTTGTCTGAGAATATTTTACAAAATATAAAAAATATATCATCTACTGGTATTATATGGATTATTATTTTCACTTGGATATCAGTTGTATTCTTTTATAATTTAAAAAATAAATACGAAGCAAAAATAGCACCAAAATATTTATCATTTATCAGAAAAAAAATATTTTCTAAGACAATAGAAAATCATTCAACTAATTTCTCAGAATTAAAAGTTGGAGAACATATAACTAGAATTCTAGATGTTTCTAGAAATATGAAAGATATATTAACATTTATGTTAACAGATATATTCCCTTTAACAATTGCAATTATGTGTATAATATCTTATTTCTTATATATAAATCTTAAATCAGGTATAATTATGCTTATTGGAGTTATTATTAGTGTTATTCTAGTTGCAAAAATTGGAAAAAAATGTATTAATAAATCTGCAGAAAGAGAAAAATATTATTTAAAAATGAGTGAAAAGATAAATGACAGTTTCGGAAATTTAATGAATATATATCTAAATAATGAAACAAATAAAGAAATAAAAAGAAATGATGAAATAGATAAAAAACATACTCAATCTTTTGAAAATCAATTATTATTAACTAAAGATTTAATTGGAATGTTATCTGTAGTATCTGTATTAACATTCATTGCTGTATTAATAATAACATATGGTTCTCTGAAAGAGAAAAAAATATCACAAGGTTACTTTATAAGTATTGTTATCATTCTTATATATTACTTAGGATATTTAATTAAAGTTTCAAATAATATACCGCAATTTTTAAATAAAATTGGAATAGTAAAAAATTCAAAAATATTTTTAGAAAGAATTTTAAAAGAAAATAAAAATATTAATCAAAATTATAAAATAGAAAAAGGTAATATTATATTTAAAAACGTATATTTTAGATATCCTAAAACACAAGAATATATTTTGAAGAAAATTAATTTTCAAATTAAAGATAAAGATAAGGTTGCAATTATAGGACCTTCTGGGTCTGGAAAATCAACAATTATGAAATTAATACTTAGAATGAATAATATTGATAAAGGTGAAATACTAATAGATAATGTCAATATTAAACAAATACCAGTAAGTTATTTAAGAAAAAAAATTATTTATGTAAATCAAAAAACTAACCTGTTTAATACTAATATAATAGATAATATATTGTATGGTAATTATGATGTTAATTATAATGATGTTTTAAATGTTATAAAAAAATACAATCTAAATACAGTTTATAATGGTCTTCATAAAGGCATATATGAAAGCACTGGTGTAAATGGTGCAAATCTTTCACTAGGTATGCAAAAAGTTACTATAATATTAAGAGGAATATTTAAAAAAGGTAAAATTATTATTTTTGATGAACCGCTTGCAGGTCTAGACAGTATAACAAGAAAAAAAATTATGAATTTAATTAAAGATAAATGCAAAGATAAAACAGTTATAATTATTACACACGATAAAGAAATAATACCATATTGTAACTATATATTAAATATGGATAAAATAAAAAAGATTATCCCTATTAATTCACTAAATTAAAAATTAAGAAAAAAAAAAAAAACTTGTAGTAAATATAAATGTCAAACAAAAGTTGTTTAATACAACAAAGAAAAAAAGTTGAACTAGCTCAAAAGCAACTAAATAGAATTGTAAAAAAAGAGCAATGTCAATTAAAAAAACAATTAAGATGTCTTAAAAGAGATATAAAACAATCAGATGCAGCTGTATTAACAAAAAGTAGTATACAAAAAATGATGCACAAAGATCATAAAATGATAGAAAAAAAAATAAATAATAATAGAATGCTTGCTTATTTTAGTATTTTATTATCTACAGTAGGATTTTTGTATCTAAATAATGAAAAAAAAGATAATTAAATTTTTTTATAATATTTAATATTATAAATATTTTAATATTATAAATATTTATGATAGATAAAATTATTGCATTATTAATTTATCTGAAATATGAATCTGAATTTAAATCAAAATCAAATATTCCAAAAGTTATATTTCAAACTAGTAAAGAGAAAATACCGTTATATGTAGAAAAAATGATAAAGGATAAATCAAAAGGGTGGAAATATAAATATTTTTCTGATGAAGATATTATTAAATTTTTTATTGATAATCCATCAAAAGAATTCCCAAAAATTATAAATAAATTTAAATCTTTTAAAAATGGAGCTCATAAAGCTGACCTATTTAGATATTATTATTTATATATAAAAGGAGGCGTTTTTATTGATAGTGATGCTATTTTAAATAACAATATTGAATCCATTATAGAAGATTATTCTTTTGTTTCAGTTAAATCAATTGTGCCAAATACTTTATTTAATGGATTTATTGCAACTGAAAAAAAAAATATTATAATTTATGATGCACTAAAAAAAATTTATAAAACAAAAAATAAACAATTAAATAAAGATTACCATCTGATATGTCATCAATTATTTAATATTTATAATAAATACAAAAACAAAAATACTATGTTACTAAATGAAGTTCATATACCAAAATATGATGGTATTTGTGTAATAACATTAGATAAATTTAACAATATTGCATTAACACATTTTTCTTGGAGTAATAAAATACCAAAAAATTTTAATTATTTATAAAATTTTTTTTATCAACATCTTTGAAAAATTTAAATTGAATATAGCAAATTAAAATTACAAAAAATAAAGTGCCAATTAAAGTTATATAAAATGCATAATCATTTTCTTCTAAATAATTATTTAAATTCATACCAAACATACTACCAATGAAAGAACCAAAAGACAAGGATAAAGTTATCATAGAAATATATGTATGAAATATAGCATAAAAATTTCTCTGTTTTAGTAAATTCATATTTACTATTTTTTGAGTATTATCCATCTCTCTTGTAAGTCTGTTGATATCGTTTTCCAAATCTTGAAATTTTAGAAAATAATTGTCAAACATCTCTTCAACATAATCAATAATTTCTTTATCCTCTTTCTCATTTTTTATAAATAATATCTCTCTAATGTCTTCTTTATTATTAATAATTTCTTCAGTAATATTTTTTAATTCTTTTATCCTATATTCTAAATTTATTAATTTTGATTGTAAATTAATAAAAGATGTATAATTATAATTTCCATTTTTTATATTTTCATTATTATTAGATATTTCAGATGTAATATTTTGCACTATTTCATAAAAATAATTACAAAAATAAGTGAAAAGTATGTCAATAATGTATAAATGAAATTTTTTTTTTTTTGTCATAATTTTTTGAAAAATCCTTTAAACTTACAATAGTTTTTTGGACATTTGTTTTTTTTATATCTAATAAATATACATTTCCTGGAAAAATAATACCTCTTATAAAGTCAAATTTAATTAATATGCAATTATTTTTTATAATGAATGAAGATATATCAAAACAATATTTTTCATCTACTATATACATTTCTCTCATATTAAAATTCTCAATTTCAGTTCTTAATTTTTTAAAATTAATCTTCTTCTCTTGAAAGATAATATTCTCATTTAATGATATTTCAATTATATCTAATTCAGACATATAAAAAAAATATAATTTATTCTTATATATTTTTGAAAAATGAGCAAAAACGAATTTTGTATATTTTTTTTTATATGTTTTTTTATCTCAACACAAAAAAAATGTGTTGAGCAAAATTTTTTCTGAATTAATATCAAAAAAAAATGAGATTGAACAGTCTAAATATTTTAGGTATGATTTTCAAATTATGAATTTTTATATTTTTATTATTGTAATGGTCTTTATTTATTTACTAATATTTGCACTATAAACCATAAAACAAATTGAGCTGGGAATTTGCATTTTTTGTATTTTTTAATAAATATACAAAAAAGTATACTTTCTTTATGTGTTACTATATTTTTATATATTAAATATATATGTATTCTAACATCAATTATCATATTATTATACCTAAATTAATCATATTTTATGTTATATAAAATATACTTTTTAAAAGATAAAAAAAGTATAAATTATTTAAGGGTTTTTTTCTATTATATATTTATATCTAGTATGGTATTATATACTTGTAACTATTGTGATTATACAACATCTATAAAAACACATTATATTAGACATCAATCTACAAGAAAACATTTAAGGAACACATCATATAAAGATGATAACCCGAAAAAAAGTATAAAAAAAGTATATTCAAATGAAATTCAAAACCATAATGAAAATGAATATAAAAATGTTAATGATACCTTCAATGATAACAAAAACGAGATTACTTTTTCATATAGTAACACAAAAGTAACACAAAGTAACACAAAAAAGTATATTTGTGATTTTTGTGAAAAAGGTTTTTCACATAGTAATAGTTATTATAGACATATAAAACATTATTGTAAAAAAAAATCCAATGAATTGAATGGAATTTCTTTTAACGAATATAAAGAACAACAAGACCTTCTAATTAAAGTATTGCTAGATAGTAAGAACGAAATAGTAGCCAGTAAAAATGAATTAATTGCAGAAAAAGATAAAAATATGAAAGATAAAGAAAAATTATATGAAAATATAAATAATAATAAATTATATCAGTATAATGATAGTAGACAAATTAAAGACAGTTTTAATACAATGAATAATACTAATTATGTTATTAATTATATTAATTATTCAGAAGCAGACAGTATGGAAAATATTAAAGATAAATTTAAATTAACCCGAGAAGAATTTATAAAGGCATCTCTTACTGATGGTTACAGAGGTGCCTTACTTGAAAAAGCAGAAAATATTATTATTAAACCTTATTTGAAAGCTCAAGAGAAGAGACCTATGCATACTGTGGATTGTTCTAGAAAGAAAGCATTATATAAAGATAATACCAATGATAATTGGACTTTCAATCCGAAAACAACTTTGGATCATTGTTTTAAAACTTTTCATTTATCTGCAATAGATCATCAAGATCAAACAATTAAAGATAACCCACACTTAGTTATAGATAGCACAGAAGATAGTTTATATAAACAAACCTATTTTATACCAACAGAAACTAAAGATAAAGATACGATATATAGAGATGTAAAGAATCATATATATAAGGAAACAAAAGTTAATAAAGATAAATTAATAGAGTGTGATAATAAATTAATAAATCATATTCAAAAAATGTTAATTGAGTAAGTGATATTAAATAATTTTAATAAAAAAATATTTTTATATTAAAATTATTAATAATAGATAATTATCATTTATGAATATGATTTATATATAGTTTGTTGTAAATCAATCTGATTTATTTTTGGTGATAATAATTGTGGATCATTACATTTATTATCATTATTCCAAACTTTAATAATGCAAAAACCTTTTTTTGGACTTATAGATGCGCCTGTAATAATTTCAGGTTTATTAGGGCAAATATTTTCTGAAATTGTTGCAACTAGTAAATCAAGATATCCTTGAGATGCTTCTTTTTTTGGGACTTTGTATGACCAACATCCACCTTTTATATTACTTTTATCTTCCCATAATGGAAGAATATCTTCTTTCATTAAGAAATACATACCAGTGCTTAAATGTAAAGATGGAATTTTATTAAATAATGCCCAGAATTGTTCAATTGTATTGAATGAGTAAATTTTAGTGTAGCTATCTTCTGACCATTCATCTGTTTCAGGATTATGGAACCATAATGTCCAATTATTATTTAAATAATGTATTTTTCCTTCACTACTTTCATTCATTTTATTATTATATAGATTTCTCTTTAAATAAAAAAAAATAAATAATTCAAATTTTTTTTTAAATTTTTATTTAATTAATCATATCAAGGTTATTATTACTGAAAAATGTTCTAAATTTTAATTTTATAAAATCTTTTACCATAGCACTCTTTACAATTTTAATTTTTTCTTCTGTTGTAATATTTTCTAATTCTATATTATTAATTTTAATAAGACTATCACCAATTGATATTTGTCCAGATTCTTCAGCAGGTAGCACTTTATTTTCATTATTTCTTTTATAATTCTTTACAATTACATCATCATCTAAAAAATCAATTTTCAAACCAATTCCGTAATCAGGGTCAATTGGAACAGTTATTTCATATTCTTTACTAATATTGTTTAGAACAAACTCTTGATATTTTTTTATTTCTAAGGTAACTCTATTAACGGCCATCTCTTGATCCTGAAAAATTTCAAAAATTATATTCTCAACTAATGCACCTGGATAATTATCTTTCATCATCTCCTTTAAACAATTTTTTATGAACATTTGTAATTCTTTTTTTTGTTCTACATACATATTTGTAATAATTGCATTTAATTCTTCCTCTTTTATAAATTTTAATTGGTTTTCTTTTAAATAGTTATTATATTGATTTTTAACATAATAAAATATAATATTCCTTATTTTTTCTTGTAAAGACATTTACATATAATTAATATAAATTTTATTAATTTTAAACTTATAAGTTTAATTTAAAATTATTTAAAATTATTATATATTATAAATAAATAATAATGTTTGAAACATTACTATTATTGTTCCCTATTATATTTTATTAT
>MDTG01133927.1_pt1 | contig 11610 bp, 9 predicted proteins | sample 811421 | NCBI WGS metagenome assembly MDTG01 (sample SAMN05326645, study PRJNA326480) | marine metagenome | isolation source: seawater | place: Pacific Ocean: South East | collected 2011
CAGACGCCCGGCGCCTTCACCGAGATCGACGCCGTCACCGCGCTCGAGGCCGAGCGCCGCGCCACCAATGCGCTCCGCGACATCTCCTTCGAGACCATCGCCGGCACCGGCCCCGACGGCGCCATCGTGCACTACCGGGTGACCGAGGCCACCGACCGCACGGTGCGCGAGGGCGACCTGCTGCTGATCGACAGCGGCGGTCAATACGTGGACGGCACCACCGACATCACCCGCACCATCGCCATCGGCGACGTCGGCGCGGAGGAGTGCACCAACTTCACCCGCGTGCTGAAGGGCATGATCGCCCTGTCGCGGCTGCGCTTTCCGCAGGGGCTTGCCGGGCGCGACATCGACGCGCTCGCCCGGGCGTCGCTCTGGGAGGCCGGGCTCGATTACGGTCATGGCACCGGCCATGGCGTGGGCGCCTATCTCAGCGTGCACGAGGGGCCGGCGCGGATCTCGAGGATGGGAACGATCCCCTTCGCACCGGGCATGATCCTCTCGAACGAGCCGGGCTTTTACCGTGAGGGCGCCTATGGTATCCGGATCGAGAACCTCATCGCGGTCGAGCAGGCCCCGGGGCTTCCGGGACAGACCGTGCCGCGCATGCTGCGGTTCGAAACCCTCACATGGGTGCCGATCGACCGGCGGCTGATCGTGCCAGCCCTGCTCACGCAGGCCGAGCGCGACTGGCTCGACGCCTACCATGAAGAAGTGCGCGCGCGGATCGCGCCGCTTGTCGAGGGCCGGGATGCGGAGTGGCTGGCTGCGGCCTGCGCGCCGCTTTGACACAGGACTGTCGCAACGCGGCTGATATATGATCCGTGATCATACGGGGAGAGAGCATATGCTGAAACACATTACCATCCGTCCGGCCGAGGGCACCTGGGTCATCCGCGCCGGCGGCGCCGTTCTGGGCGAGAGCGGGCGCGCGCTCGAGCTGACCGAGGGCGACATGCCCGGCATGATCTACTTCCCGCGCGACGACATCGCCACGGCGTTTCTCGAGCCGTCCGATTACCGCACCGTCAACCAGCACATCGGCGAGGCGACATACTTCAACATCGCCTCGAAGAGCCGGAGCTACGACAATGCGGTGTGGTCCTACGAGGCGCCGAAGGACGAAGCGGGCGAGATCGCCGGCTACCTTGCCTTCGAGGTTCAGGACGGGGTCGCCGTCGAACAGGTCTGAGCCCCTGCCCCGCCGACCTGTTCGGCGGGCGCCTTTGCGGTCCGCATCCAGCTTGCGATGGGGGATGCCGCAAGCCTCCCGCTCGGAATCAGGGCGAGGGACTGTATTTCACTGGCATTGGAAGCAGGAATGGTCACGCGAGGCCCCTCCGGGCACCGCGTTATACCTCACGCCTTCCCGGCGACCGGCATCGGTCGCGCGGAAGCGTCCCGCGCGCTGTAGCGTTACCGGATCTGCGTGCTGGCCGGGTAGATGAACCCGTTGATCGGGTAGGCCTTGCCGTAGGACCCGGGATTGCTCTCGACGCGCACGGACGACCAGTCGTTGTTGGCCGAGATGTCCTTGACCGACATGCCGAGCGAGACCTTGTTGCGCTCCCAGTTGGCGTGGTCGACGCGCAGTTCGCGCTCGGAGACAACCTCGGAGACCACGGCGACATGCCCCATGGGCATGCCACCCGTCGCTGCGAAGGCCATGACGGCACCGGGCACCGGCTGACGGCCGCGCTCGTAGGTGCCGGCGGCCTTGCCCCACCAGGTGTTCGCGTTGCCCCGGATCTGCACGCCGCTCGCGTTGCGGGCGAAGGGAACGCACCAGACGCGACGGCCCTGCGATTGCAGTTCCTTCACCTCGCGCAGCGCCATCGCACGCAGACCGAGGTCGATCCCTTCGGAAGAGTAGGCGATGTCGGGGGCCTTGACCGAACAGGCCGCCGTGGACAGCAGGATTGCACAAAGTAGCGGCAGGCCGAGCCGTGCCTTGCGAGCATGGGTTGCGCTCATTCGTCCCTCGAGATGCTGTTCTGCTCTGCTTCGTTGTTCTGCCCGAAGCTCGGTCACATCTTTTGACGATCGGTTAACCAAAGCCAAGCGCGCGTGACACGCTTCGGCAAAAATCCGCGCACACGGCTTGACTGCCGCACCAAATTGGAACGAACGGTTCAGTTTGATTTTGTCGATGAAGTGCGCGCCGTTGGCGATAGGCGGGTTCCACTCTCGGCGTCGAGCCTTCCGGGTCGGCCGAGAGTGTCCGATCAACGCGCTGGATGAGAGCCGTGGTCCCGTGATCGCGGTGCAGGCAACCTTATTGCCCGAACTTCACACCAACGCGCCAGGGGCCTGCGCCGGACATGCGCCCGGCGCAGCGTGGGTCAGCTGCGGTAATCGCGCAGGACCGAGTCCGCGATGGCTTCGCGGGTCAGCACGCCGATCACGTTCTCGGCGCGTGGAATCGACTTCTCGGGCACCACAAGAAGCGCCGCGTGGCCGCGGTCGGCCATGCGCGTCATGGCGCCCCGCAGGAAGCTCGATTCCTGTGCATAGCCCACCGGCGCGATGATCGGGCCGTGCCGCCTGGTCGGGTCCTGTGGATCGACACGGACGATGCCGACCACGTTGCGGCCCTCGGTCACCACCGCATAGACACGCTCTTCACCGAGCTCGGTGTCGACGACGCCGGTGCTGCCCAGTTCGGACTTCTCGAACACCGCCACGACTGGCGACATGAGCTCGCGTATGATCCGGATCGAGAAGCTGTGCGACCGGCTTTCGCGCGGGATGTGGTGGCCACGGCGCGAGAGCTTCGTGGTGTAGATGTCATCCTCGGAGATCGTGCGGCGCACCCCGAGCGCGCAGACCACCGCGATGATCGCCGCGACCGTGATCGTGTAGTCGCCGGTCATCTCGAAGATCATCATGATCGAGGTCAGCGCCGCGCCGGTCGAAGCCCCGACGATGGCCGCCATGCCGATCACTGCGAAGGTCACCGAGTGGAAGCCGAGATTCGGGAACAGCAACTCGAGCGTCGCGCCGAAGGCCCCGCCAAGCGCCGCCCCGAGGAACAGCGACGGCGAGAACACCCCGCCCGACGCGCCGGCGCTGAGCGAGATCGACGTGGCGATCATCTTCAGCGCGAAGAGCAGCAGCAGGAAGGCCGGCGTCGAGAGCTGGCCGGTCAGGATCGCCTCGATGGTGGCATAGCCCACGCTCTCGGTGTGATATTGGCCGGTGGTCAGCAGCAGGACATACATCAGCACGCCGAGCGACGTCATCCCGATGATGTTCTTGACGTAGGGATTGGCCTTCCAGCCGTCGAAAAGATCCTCGCAGCCGTAGAGCACCTTGACGAAGAGCCATGCCGCGAGACCCGCGATCAGGCCGAAGATCACGTAGAGTGGCAGCATGTCCACCGACAGCGGCACGAAGAGATCGGGGCGCACGTGCGCCGCCATCTGGAAGGCGGGCTCCATCCCGAAGGCAAGCCGGCCCACGTAGGTCGCGGTGCCGGTGGCAAGCACCACCGGCAGCAGGGTGCGCGCGCTGAACTCGGGCAGCATCAGCTCGACGGCGAACATCACCGCGCCGAGCGGCGTGTTGAAGGTGGCGGCGATGCCCGCCCCTGCCCCGGCGGCGACCATGGTGATGACCTGCCACGAGCGCAGCCGGAACGCGCCCCCCAGCACGGAGCCGATGCCCGAGCCGATCTGGATGATCGGGCCTTCGCGACCGACCGACGCCCCGGAACCGATCGACAGCGCCGAGGCCAGCGACTTGATCAGCACCACGGCGGGCCGGATCTTGCCGCCGCGATAGTAGATCGCGTCCATCACCTCGGGAACGCCGTGGCCGCGGGCCTCGGGCGCAAAGGTGCGCACCAGCCACAGAACGATCACCCCGCCGATGACCGGGGCGAGGATCACGAAGGGACCGTAGGGCGACGGCGGCGTCGGCAGGTTGGCGTCGTGCTCGAAGGAGAAGATGCCGAGAAAGGCGAGGTTGTGGATGACCGAGATGAGATAGCGCAGCAGGATCGCACCGATGCCGGTTACCACCCCGATCGCCACCGCGATCAGCGACAGGTAGACCATCGAGACCCGGCGGTTGTCATCCGTCTGGATCGACTGTGAGGTAAGACTTTCGTTCGTTGTCGTTTCGGTCATTTGGCTCATCCGGCAATTGAGGCTTCGGGCAGCGAAGTATATGGTCCGGCCATGCACGCCGCCGCCTGGACCGAACCGCTGTCCATCGCCTACGCCGATGAACGCCGCTTGCAAAGTCCGGCTGCGGCATGAATAGCACACAAAGGGGAAAATCAGCGCGGAGCCATGGCATGAAGATCACAACACACTGGCCGCGCGCCCGGCTGCGACCCGCCCAGATCATCGGCCTCGCCATCGCGCTGGTCGCCTGCGTCATCTATTTCGGTGTCCTGCACCTGCTGGACGGGCGGGCGAAATCCTACCTCGAGGAGGTTCGGCAGTCGAACCGCTCGCTGTACCTGACCATCCTGCGCCAGACGCAGGGGTTCGACACCTATCTTGCGGAATACACCGAGCTCGAGGGCTACGACAGCTTCCGCCCGCTCACGCCGGTCTTCCTCGTCGGACGCTGGACGATGCGGGACGAGCCGATGCGGCTGAGCCCCGGCACCACCCCGACCGAGTGCAGCAACCCTCTGACGCTGAACTACGGGCTGCTTCTCGAACATGACGCCGGCGGGCTCACCCTGTCGGTGCAGTATCGGATCAACGGCAAGATCGTCGAGGTCCGCAACGCGGCCACCGGCATCATGCCGATCCACCTTGTCAGCTACGGCGGCCAGCTCGATCACATCGAGTTCGTGCCCCCGGGCGAGAGCGAAACCGTCTACGGCTATCTCTGCGGACGCTAGCTCGCGCTCGAGCCAAGCCGAAACCGCGCCGGTCGCGCCGAAAGCGACCCGCGCCTTCCCCTCTCGACCGCGGTCCGGCGAGCGGGCACCCCATTGAAGGATCTCCCCATGCGCCATGCAGACGCCCTCGATCAACTGGCCGGGCTGCTCGGCCCGCGGCTCAGCCGGTCCGATGCCGAGCGTGCCCAGCACGGGCGGTCGGAGTCGCATTTCCCCACGGTCCTGCCGGATGCCGTCGCCTATCCCGAAACCGCCGCCGAAGTGCAGGAGCTGGTAAGGATCTGCGCCGAACATCGCTGCCCGGTGACCGGCTGGGGCGCCGGAACCTCGCTCGAGGGCCACGGGCTGGCGGTGAAGGGCGGCGTGGTCGTCGACTTCACGCGCATGAACAAGGTGCTCGAGGTGCGCCCTGCCGACATGGACGTGACCATCCAGCCCGGCGTGACGCGCGAAGCGCTGAACGAGGAGCTGCGCGCCACCGGCCTGTTCTTCCCGGTCGATCCCGGCGCCAACGCCTCGCTCGGCGGCATGGCGATGACCCGGGCCTCTGGCACCACGACGGTGCGCTACGGCTCGATGCGCGAGAACGTCCTCGGGGTCGAGGCGGTGCTGGCCGACGGCCGCATCATCCGCACCGGCACCCGAGCCCGCAAGAGCGCCGCGGGCTACGATCTCACCGCGCTGATGGTCGGATCCGAGGGCACGCTGGGGCTGGTGACCGAGCTCACCCTGCGGCTGCACGGTATCCCCGAGGCCACGAGCGCCGGCATCTGCGCCTTCCCCGACATGCACGCAGCGGTCACGGCGGTGATGGAGACGATCCAGATGGGCATTCCCATGGCCCGGATCGAGTTCGTCGATGCCGCCACCGCGCGCGCCTTCACCGCCTACTCGGGGCTCGAGATGGCCGAGGCACCCCACCTGCTTGTGGAGTTCCACGGCTCGCCGGAGAGCGTTGCGCAGGATGCCGAACGCTTCGCCGAGATCGTGGCCGATCACGGCGCCTCGCCGTTCCGCTGGTCGACCCGGGAAGAAGAGCGGCGGGCGCTCTGGGCGATGCGGCACAACGGCTATTACGCCATACTCGCGGCGCGCAAGGGCGCGCGGGGGCTGGTGACCGACATGTGCGTGCCGATCTCGCAACTGGCCACCGCGGTCGAGGAGACCCAGGCCGATATCGCGGCGGGGTCGATCCCCGGGCCGATCCTCGGCCACGTGGGAGACGGCAACTTCCACGCGATCCTGCTGATCGACCCGGACCAGCCCGCCGAACTCGAAGAGGCGAAGCGACTGTCGCATCGCATGGCCGAACGCGCCCTGCGGCTGGGCGGCACCTGCACGGGCGAGCATGGCGTGGGCATGGGCAAGCTGCCCTACATGGAGGCCGAACACGGCGCCGGCTGGGACGTGATGGGCGAGATCAAGCAGGCGCTCGACCCGCTCGGCATCCTGAACCCCGGCAAGCTGGTGCGTCAGGGCTAGGCAAGGGGTGGGTTGATACCCCACCCTACGGGCCTTGGTTCGCCGGGTCTCAAGCTAAAGAGCACGCGCGGCGCCAGCACCGCACGCGTGTCCCGCCTGCCGCATTTCCGGGCAGGCCGGCGCGCGTCCCACGGGTGCGTGTCAATTCCGGGGACAGACGGGATTAATCGCGGTATATCAAGGCACAGGATGCCGCGGTTCACCCGGCGCGAGTCGGGGATCGCGGCGCTGCACGCAAGCGAGAGACCGGCGATGACCACGCACCTTGAGACCGACACATCCCTCTGGCACCGCAGCAGTCGCGAACTGTTCAGGGCGGGCCCGCTCGACCGAGGCCTGAGCGTCGATCTCGCGGTGATCGGTGGCGGCTTCACCGGCTGCTCGGCGGCGCTCGAGGCGGCGCGGCGCGGCGCGCGCGTGGCGGTGCTCGAAGCCCGGGAGATCGGATACGGCGGCTCGGGGCGCAACGTCGGGCTCGCCAACGCCGGGCTCTGGCTCAAGCCCGACGACATCCTCGCCGAGATGGGCGACGCCGCCGGCCGGCGCCTGATCGCCCGGCTCGCCGAGGCGCCGGACGTGGTCTACGGCCTCATCGCGCGTGAGGGGATCGCCTGCGAGCCGGTGCGCAACGGCACCCTGCATTGCGCCCATGCGCCCTCGGGCATGACCGACCTCGAGGCGCGCTGCCGCCAAGGCAACGCTCATGGCGCACCGCTGCAGCTTCTCGATGCGAGCGAGGCGGCGAGGCGGGTCGGAAGCCGGGCGGTGCACGGCGCGCTCCTCGATCCGCGGGCGGGCACGGTGCAACCGCTGGCCTATGTCCGCGGGCTCGCCCGGGCCGCGCGCGATGCGGGCGCCCTGCTTTTCGAACAGAGCCCCGTCACCGAGGTTGCCCGCGACGGCGACGGCTGGCGGCTGGCCTGCAACGGCGAGAGCCTGCGCGCCGGCGCGCTGCTGATGGCGACAAACGCCTACCACGCACCCTTCCCCGGCGCGCGGCCGCCGGCCTACACGCCGGTGCATTTCGGCCAGTTCGCCACCGCGCCGCTGCCCGCGAGCCTCCGTGCACGCATCCTGCCCGGGGGCGAGGGCTGCTGGGACACCGCGCTGGTGATGTCGTCGTTCCGCACCGACGCGGACGGGCGGCTGATCATCGGCGGCATGGGCGACCTCGGTGGCCCCGGTGGCGGCATCCATGCCGCCTGGGCGCGGCGCAAGCTCCGGGAGCTCTTTCCCGAGGCGGCCGACCTGCCCTTCGAGCATGGCTGGTGCGGGCGCATCGCGATGACGTCGGACCACATTCCCAAGATCACCGAGATCGGCCCGCGCGGCTATGCCTGCTTCGGCTATTCCGGGCGCGGCATCGGTCCGGGCACGATCTTCGGGCAGTCGCTGGCGCGGGCGCTGCTGGACGACACTGCCGACGCTCTGCCGCTCGCGCCGGTCCGTGCCCATGCCGAGAGCCTGACGCGGCTCAAGGCGCGCTACTACGAGGCCGGCGCGAGCGCGATGCACCTCGTCGGCGCGCGTGGCGCCTGAGGCAGCGGGTCGGGGGCGCTGCCCCCGTCGCCTGCGGCGACTCCCCCGGGAATATTTCTGGCCAGAAGAAGCCCTGGCCGTTCGCGGCGGGTGGTGGGCCTCGGGACTGACTTTGCAGCCTGGTGGAAGCCCGGTGCGGCCCGGGCGAGCTGCTGGAGCGCTCAGGTGAGCAGCAGCACCAGCCCCGGGAAGGCCGTCAGCAGCGCCACGCGCAGCACGTCCATCGCGACGAAGGGTCCGAGGCCGCGGAAGATCGTGCCGAGCGGCACGTCGGGCACCACCGAGCGCAGCACGAAGGCGTTCATGCCAACCGGCGGCGTGATGTAGGAAATCTCGGTCACCATGACGACAAAGATGCCGAACCACACGAGGTCCACGCCCTGCGCCGCCATGATCGGGTAGAAGACCGGCACCGTCAGCATGATCATCGACAGGCTCTCGAGCAGGCAGCCGAGCGCGAGGTAGATGCAGAGGATGACGAGGATCGTCACCAGCGGCGTATCTCCGAAGAGCGCGAGGAACGTCTGGATGTCGCCGGTCATGCCCGACATGTTGACGTAGTTGGTGAAGGTCAGCGCGCCGAAGAGGATGAAGAACATCATCGAGGTGGTCTTCATCGTGTCGTAGAGAACCGAGATCATCCCCTCACGCGTGAACTTGCCCGAGAGCAGCACCAGCAGGAAGGCGCCGCCGGCGCCCATGCCGGCGCTTTCGGTGGGCGTGAACACCCCGAGGTAGATGCCGCCCATGACGAAGACGAAGAGCACCAACGCGCCGGCGGTGCCCTTGAGCGCGCGGATGCGGTCGCTCAGCGGCAGTTTCGACTCGGTCGGCAGGTCGATCTTCCCCAGCGCGATCGAGATGCGCACGGCGATGGCATAGCCGATCACGCCGATCAGCCCCGGGATCAGCCCGGCGAGGAACAGCCGCCCGATGTCCTGCTGGGTGAGGATGCCGTAGAACACGAGGATCACCGAGGGCGGGATCAGGATGCCCAGCGTGCCGCCGGCCGCGATCGAGGCGGTCGACAGCCGGTCGGGATAGCCGAAGCGCCGCATCGAGGGCAGCCCGATCCGGGTCATCGTCGCCGCCGTGGCCATCGACGAGCCACAGACCGAGGAAAACGCGCCGCAGGCGACGACCGTGGCCATGGCGAGCCCGCCCTTGCGGTGCCTGAGCCACGCGTAGGCCGAGGTGTAGAGCTCCTCGGCGATGCCCGACTGCACCACGAAATTGCCCATCATCAGGAACAGCGGCAGCACCGACAGCGAGTAGTCGCGGCCATTGTCGAAGAAGGCCGAACCGATCAGCGACAGCGCCGGCATCCAGCCGATGATCGAGGCGACGCCCGCGAGCCCCACCCCCGCCAGTGCCATCGAGATCGGCACGCCGAGCAGGAGCAGCACGGTGAGAACCGCCATGCCGATGGGCCAGTAGTCCATGTGCTTCAGTCCTTAAGCGCGCGGAACAGCCGGGGCAGCGGCACCAGCGCGGTGATCGCCGCGCCGAGCCCGGTGCAGACCGCGCAGAAATAGCCAAGCGGCGCGATCGGGATGCGCAGGCTGTTGGTGGCGCCGCCGTAGCTGCCGATCTGGCCCGCGTAGATCCAGATCCGCCATGTCACCACGGCGAGCACCACGGCCGAGAACAGGCCCGCCAGCGCCAGCCGCCACGGCTGGAGGCGCGGCGGCATCCGGTCGGTTACGAGATCGACCGTCACGTGTTCCTCCGCCAGCGCCACAGCCGGCAGGCCGAGGAAGATCACCGCCGCCAGCAGCAGTTCGGTCAGCTCCGTCGCCCCCACCAGCGGCGCGTTGAAGACGTAGCGCCCGATCACGTCGACCACCGTCATCCCCATGAGGCCGAGCAGCAGCACGCCCCCCAGCAGGGCGAGGGCCGTCCGTAACGCACCCGCGGGCGCGCCGCTGTGACTGGGCGCAGGCGCGCTCATTCCGTGCCCGCTTCCTTCGCGATCTCGGATTTCAGCATCTCGTAGGCCGCCTGTGCGTCGATGCCGGCCTCGGCCGCCTCGTCGAGCTTGGCCTGCACCAGCGGCGACAGTGCCTCGTCCCAGGCCGCAAGCTGCGCCTCGGTCGCAGGGGTGATGGCGATCTCGCCCTCCATGGCGGCGCGGCCCTCGGCGTCGGCGGCATCCCACATCCGGCCGGCCATGCGCGCCAGCGCCTCGCCGGTCACGCTGTCGATCTGCGCCTGCACCTCGGGGCTCAGGCTCTCCCACTTCGCCTTGTTCATCGCGATGTAGAACGAGGTATTGTAGAGCCCGCCCGGCACGTCGATCGCGGTTTCCAGCTGCGGGATCAGCTTGAAGAAGTTGACCGACTCGTAGGGGAAGAAGATCCCGTCCGCGACGCCCTGGCTCAGCAACTCGTAGGCCTTGGACGAAGGCCCCTCGACCGGAACCGCCCCGAGCGCCGAGGCGATCTCGTGCACGATGCCGCCGCCGACGCGGATCTTCACACCGTCAAGCACGTCGGGCGAGGACACGTCGCCTTCGTTGAGAAAGATTTCGCCGGGCCCGTGGCTGAACACTGCCAGCACCTTGACCTGGTCGTATTCGCCGGCGTCGCGCAGCATCTCGTCGAAGACGCGCCAGTAGGCGACTGAGATGCTCTCGGCGGTCTCGCCGAGGAACGGCAACTCGACGATGTTCGTGGTCTTGAACCGGCCCGGGTTGTAGCCCTGCACGCCGAAGGTGATGTCGGCGACGCCGTTCACCGCGAAGTCGAAATGCGCCTGCGGCGGCCCGAGCGGCGCGGGCAGGATGTTGGCGGTCACCTCGCCGTCGGTGGCCTCGGCGATCTGCTCGGTCATCGGAACGATCAGCTCGCTCACCAGAGGATGCGACGGCGGCAGCCAGTTGGCGACGGTAAGCACGGTTTCGGCATGGGCGGCAGATGCGAGCAGCAGGCTCAGCGCGGTGGCGGGCATGATAGTTTTCATGGGCGTGTCCCTGTTCGTTGTCCTCCCACCGGTCCGACCGCGCGACGCGGGGCCCGTGGCGGGTTGCCCCATCTGTCCTGCAAAGCCCCGCCCGGCGCAAGAGGCGCCGCGGCCTTTCCGCCGTCCGTGGCTTTCGGGGCGCGCAGGGGCCGGTCACGGGCGCCCCGCGCTGCCCTCGGATCAGGCAGTCAGTTCGCGCCAGAAGGCCGGGGTCAGGAAGACGAAGACGGTCAGCATCTCGAGCCGGCCGAGATACATGCCCAGCACCAGCACGAGCTTCACCGGGTCGCTCAGCGCGGCGAAGTTGCCCGCGGGTCCGATGATGTCGCCGACCCCGGGACCGACATTCGCAAGCGCGGTGAGCGCGCCGCTCATCGCCGTCGCGAGATCGAGCCCGAAGAGCGCCAGCACGCCCACCAGCGTCATGAAGGTCGCCATGTAGATCGAGAAGAACGAGATGACGCCGGCCATCACGTCATCCTCGACCGCCTGCCCCTCGTAGCGGATCACCGCCACCCGGTGCGGCGACTGGATCATCCTCAGCTGGTGCCAGACCGCGCGGGCGATCAGCAGCCAGCGCATCGCCTTGGCGCCGCCGGCGGTCGAGCCGGTGCAGCCGCCGACGGCGGTCAGGATGAAGAACGCCATCGCCGCGAAGGGCCCCCAGAGCGTGTAGTCGGTGGTCGCGAAGCCGGTGGTGGTGACCACCGAGACCACGTTGAAGGCCACCATTCGCAGCGCCGTGAGCGGCGCCTCGTGCCGGGTCA
>MDTG01127586.1_pt1 | contig 11609 bp, 15 predicted proteins | sample 811421 | NCBI WGS metagenome assembly MDTG01 (sample SAMN05326645, study PRJNA326480) | marine metagenome | isolation source: seawater | place: Pacific Ocean: South East | collected 2011
ATTACAATTTTTTAAAACATCTAGTCTTTCATTTGCCTTATCAATTTGATTTGTTTGAACATAAAGTTCACCAAGATACTCATTTATTCCATTGTGATCTGGTTTAATTTTTAAGCCTTGCAAATAGAACTTTTCAGCTATTTCAAAATTACCAATTTTTCTTGAAGTAAAGCCTAGATAATTAAAAATATCAGGATTATTTTTATCTTTTTTGTTTGCTTTTTCTAGATTTTTAAAAGCTTTGGAATATAATTTCTTTGCTTTTTCTGATTTACCTTTTGTTTCTAACTTACCTGCTCTTTTAACTAATGAAACCGCTTCGTTATAATAATCAACTTCACTTGAACCTCCACCATTTCCAGCAGATAGAGCTGCTTGAGATATAATGCAAAATACAAAAGTATAAAAAAAGTTTTTCATGTTAAATTTGATCTTCCTCCATCAACGCCTAATATTTGGCCTGTAATCCATGAGCTATTATCACTCAATAGAAAATTAGCAACGGACGAAGAGTCGCTGCCTTCACCTAGCCTTTTTAATGGATGCATCTTTGCAATACTTTCAGCCATTTTTTCATTTTTTAATATAAAATTTGAAATTTTCGATTTAGTTAAACTTGGAGCTATGCAGTTAACTCTAATGTTTGGTGCAAATTCTGCTGCGAGTGAAACAGTTAAACCCTCTACCGCTCCCTTAGCTGATGAAACGATGCTGTGATTTGTAAAGCCTCTTTTTACAGCAACAGTTGAAAATAAAACTACTGATCCTTTATTTTGTTTCAAGCTGTCACTCGCCTTCCTGATAATTTCGACTGCAGAAATTAAATTAAGATTAAAAGATTGCATGTAATCACTTTTTTTTGTCATTTTAATTGGCTTTAAATCTATAGATCCAACACAGTATGCTAGGCCGTTAATTGGCACATCACCTAAGTCATTAAAAATTTTGTCAGAAAAATTTTCTTCCAATACATCACAAACTGTAAATGTTGCATTCATTTCTTCAGCTAAACTAGACAAACTTGCTTCGTCTCTACCTACTAAATGAACTTCACCACCGTCATTTACTATTTTTTTTGCTAAAGATGACCCAATTGACCCTGTTGCACCTAAAATTAGTTTTTTCATAGCATTTTTTAACACTATTTTAAGAAATAAATAGGCAAATAATGACGCGTGTAATTTCCCGCAAAATTCTATAATTAAAGAATAATGAAGCTATTTATAATTTTAGGAAATCAGTTGTTTCATCCAAAATATCTATCTGATTATAAAGATCATCTTTTTTTCATGGCAGAGGATTATGGTCTTTGTACATTTGAAAAACACCACAAATTAAAGATCCTTTTATTTTTATCTTCAATGAGGTCATTCAAAGAAGAGCTTAAATCTAAAAATTTCAATGTACTATATAAAGATGTAAATAAAGACTTTAAATTGTCTTATGAAAAAAAATTAGAAAAAACTATCAAAGAAAAAAAGATAAAAGAAATTACTTTTTTTGAGATTGAAGACAAATTTATTGAGAAAAGAATAATTGATCTAGGAAAAAAAAATTCACTTAAAATTAACCAATTAAAGTCTCCAATGTTTTTAATGACGAGACAAGAATTTAAAGATTATCTTTCTAAAAACAAGCGTCCATTCATGGCTAACTTTTATAAGATAGTGAGATCCAAGATTAATTTATTAATGAATAAAAATGGAACTCCAAAAGGTAATAAATGGAGCTTTGACGAAGAAAATAGAAAAAAACTTCCAAAAACTATAAAGATTCCAGAAATTCCAAAAATTAAAGAAACAAAAAATACAATTGTTCTTAAAAATTTTGTAAATAGTAATTTTAAAGATCATCCAGGAAATACAGATAAATTTTGGTTTCCAACAACTAGAAAAGACACTCATAGATGGCTAAATGAGTTTTTAAAAGAAAGAATTAAGCTCTTTGGAGACTATGAAGACGCGGTAACAGATAGATCTATAACTGTTTTTCATAGTGCGTTAAGTCCACTAATTAATTTGGGTTTAATTACCCCCGAAGAAATAATAGAGCGCTTAAGACGGATTGAAAGTAAGGTGCCTATAAATTCTTTAGAAGGTTATATTAGACAGATTATTGGCTGGAGAGAGTTTATGAGAGGTATTTATCAAAACTATGATCAACGATTAGAAAAAACTAATTTTTTTAATCATAAAAGAAAAATGAAAAAAACTTGGTATGATGGAAATACCGGTTTAGATCCTCTTGATCATGCAATAATTAATGCCAAAGACTACGGCTGGTCTCATCATATAGAAAGACTAATGATATTAGCAAATATTATGAACCTATGTGAAATAAATCCAAAACAAGTTTACAAATGGTTTATGGAAATGTTTGTAGACTCGTCTGATTGGGTCATGGCACCAAATGTTTATGGAATGGGTTTGTTTAGTGACGGAGGAATTTTTGCTACAAAACCATATATTTGTGGATCAAGTTATTTTCTAAAGATGATGCATTTTAAAAAAGGACCTTGGTGTGATGTGATGGACGGCTTGTATTGGAAATTCATTGACAGACATAAAAAGTTTTTCCTGAAAAATCCTAGACTTTCAATGATGGTAAGAATATCTGAAAAAATGAAAAAAGATAGAAAATTTAGAATTTTTAAAGCTGCAAATAATTTTATAAAAGAAAATACTAATGGTTAAAGTTTTTTTTAATAACTCCTGTAATATTTGTAGAGCAGAAATAAATCACTATAAAAAAAACAGTGACGGAAAAATTGAGTGGGTGGATGTTAGCAATAATAAGGAGGCGCAAAAAATTACATCAAAATCATATAAAGAGTTATTACGAAGAATGCATGTTATACAAAATGGTAAAATGATTGATGGCGCAGAGTCTTTTTTGATAATTTGGAAAAATGTACCTAAATATAATTTTTTATACAAAATATTTAAGATTAAACCTTTGTTTTTTTTCTTAAATATTTTTTATGAAATTGCAGCTTATTTCCTTTTTATTAAGAATAAACACCTTCTTGATGATGAAAAAGAATAATTTACCCAAAAAAACTTGTCCTGTTTGCAATAAATATTTCACATGGAGAAAAAAATGGAGATTAAATTGGGAAAAGGTAAAATATTGTTCTAAGAAATGCTCTAGATCTAATTTAATTTAAAAGTTGATAATATTATTGGTATATTTGATTTAAAGTTAAAAAAACCTTTATTAGAGAATTTCCAACAAAATTCATCTTCTTTTCTTGCGATAAAGTTTATTTTAAGTTTATTTTTTTTAATTAATTTTTTTAAAAATGAAAAATTTTCTCCAATAGAGGGATACACGACATCAAATGATTTTGAGTTTTCGGTGAAATTTATAAAGCTATTTTCATCTAACAATTTGGCCTCACATTTAACCTCATTTAATTGTGAATTTATCACTTTTTTTTTAAAATCAATTACTTTTGTGGAAAGTTTAACTGATCTATTATTATTGCCTATCAAAACAAAATAAACTTTTTTGTATTTATCAGGTTCAATAAAATCAATATACGTTTCGTTTTCAAAAACAATTAAATAGTCGTTCAATTCTTCATTCTTATTAATTTGGACAGGAGATATTTTATATTCTCTTTTGTCAATAATTGGTAAAGCGACCTCATTTAATTTGACTTTTTTATATTTATTATTTGTAAATTTACTAATATTCCAAGACTGAGCTAGGTAATTTTTACCTTTTGTTTGTATTCCTGCAACCCACCTCCAACTTAAAGTATTTGAAGCTGCGTCTCCATCATATAAATGTTTCATAAAAAATTCTGCTCCCTTTTGCCAAGGTAATCCTAATGTGAATATCCAAATACTTGCGAACAACATTCTTGTATGATTGTGAAGATAATTAAAATTTTTTAGTTCATTGATCCAATCATTAAAGCATTCAATTTCTGTTTCTCCATTTACCGCTTTTAAATAATCATCATCTTCTTTGATTATGCTTAAATCACTTATAAAGTCAGTCCATACCCTTGGTCTTAATTCAAGCCAGCCTTTCCAGTAAACTCTCCAAAATATTTCTTGAATAAACTTATCTACTTTTTGAAAAGGATGTTTTTTTAAAACAAGTTTTGCAGTTTCATACTCAGTGATTAATCTATGAGTTATATAAGGTGATAGGCAAGAAACATTGCTTCTATTAGTAACACCAAAATCAAAATTTCTTTTGGTGTTATAATTTGAAATATCACTTTCGATAAATTTATTGAGTTTATCTAAAACTTCTGATCTAGAGGTAACAAACTGCATTATTAATCTTCGTCATCCCTCCAGTCATCGATATATAATTTCCAACATGCAAAAGTTACACAGATTATTCCAACAGAAAAACCTAGCAGCACTCCATTTTCTTTTCCTAAGTATATTGAACCATAGTGAGCACTTAAAATTGGTGGAAAAACTAAAATACATCCCACAATTATATATCGGTAAATAAAGGGTGGTCGTTTCAAATTGTATTTCCTTGGTCCATTGGTTGAGAAACTGCAGACGTAAACCAGCAATTTATACAATCGTCATCGCTACCTTTTTGTAAATGCCACTCGTAAAAAAATAATTTTTTTTCATCTGTCAAAATTTCAATTCTATAAACATAAGTATTTGGGCTATTAGTTAAAAGTTTTATCTTATGGGAAGAATGATTAATTAGATATTTATATTGTTGACCATAGATCATAATTCTAAATTTAGCATATGGTCCAGTTACTTTTCTATTGTCTGGGTGGGCAAAAAACCAAGTTTGTAATATTCCGTTATCTTTTTTATCATTATTCTTTAGTGCTTCTAATTGAATTTTAACTACATCGAAAGGATCAAATTTTTTATCTGGTTTTATTAAATCAGCTTTGAGTTCACTGAAAGAAAAAACAATGAGTAATAAAAAAATATATTTTTTTAATTCCATATTTTGTTAAGTATGTCCTCTCTTTGACATGCTTTTTTGTATGCTAAATATTTTAAAAAATTTTTCTGGTAATAATCTTGATGATAATCTTCAGCTTTATAAAATTTGTCAAATTTCCAAACCAGTGTAACGATTTCATTTTCAAATTTATTTTCAAGATCTTGAATTGATTTAGTAATTATTTTTTTTTCATTTCTGTCCTGAAAAAAGGCTACTGATCTATAACTTTTGCCTTTATCACAAAATTGACCGTAACTGTCAAAAGGGTCTATGTTTTTCCAAAAGACATTTAATAATTTTTTAAATGATGTTTCGTTTGGGTCATAAATTACTTCGATAGTTTCAACGTGTCCTGTATCTTTATAAATTACATCCTTATAAGAAGGATTTTGCAAACTGCCTCCAGAATAACCTGATATCGACTCGATAACACCTTTAACTTTATCAAATGACTCCTCCATACACCAAAAGCAGCCGCCAGCAAAATAAGCTTTTTTAAAATTATTATTATTGCCTGCTGTGACTGTTAATTTGCCTGCTTCTGCGCTAATATTGTAAAAAAATAAGTTTGGCAATATTAAAGCTATCATAATTATTCTTTTCATGCTTAAATTCTAGAATAGATTTAAAATATATAAAGGTGTATCTTGTCCTACATGGTTGATAAGATAGACAGTATTTGTGAAGAATGTGAAAAAGAAGACGAAAGCGTAATTTCTAATTTGATATTAATTGGCTATAAATTATGTGACAGTTGTAAATTGTCTAAAACAATTTTTCCAGTTTAAACACCGTTAAAAAGAACGATCACTAAAAATAGGAAAAATGCCTGAAATAACCATGCTATGACTACTACTCCTAATGCTTTTGATAAACTGTCATAATCTAAAGCTGATTTAACAGCAACAACCATACAAGCAAGCATCCATAAAGCTGATCCAACAAATGTTACCGTCATTAGATCTGGTGTGACACCAAAAACTCTTATCAGTCCTGGGGCGCTTGAAAAACCAATTGTTCTTAATAATTCGCCATGATTACTTTTGGTTGTAGGCCCACCAAATAATTTTACTCCTACAAAATAAATTACATAAGCCCAAACATACCAGCTTAATAATGACATAACGGGAGCAAATAAAAAGTTTGAAACGCCTAATTGTAAAGCCCCCACCCCCGCGGCAAGACTTGATAGGACAACAACTATTCCTGCTTGAAAAGTTGCAGATTTATCTTTTTCAACTTCTTCGTAAAGATCAATATCTATCTTAATAGCTCTATAAATTCTGTAAAAAAATAAATTAATCATCATATTTTTTAAAAAGGTTTCAATATTTTTAATAACTTTTCATGAAGTTTTTTATTAGATGTAGCTAGGATATTTCCACCTTGTTCAGCATTATCATTTTTCCAACTTGAAATCCAGCCTCCCGCATTTATAACTATAGGTATCATTGGTATTATATCATACGGCTTTAGATTTGTTTCTATTACAGCATCTACCTTGCCTTCTGCTAACAAACAATAGTTCAAAGCATCATAACTAATTTGTTTAAAGGAATTTTTAAGTCTATTGATAATTTCATTTTTTATTTTATTATTAATTCTTCCATGAAAATTACCAATAATTTTTACATCTTTCAGTTTATGATTAAATTTTGATTTCAAAACATACTTTTTATTATCTTTATATAAATATGTTTTAGTTTTATCATTCAGATAGTATCTATTAAGCCCTGGAAAATTTGCTAAACCAATTATTGATTTTTTTTTATACATTAGGCCAACTAAATTAGACCATGTCGGTACTCCAATTATAAATAATTTCGTTCCATCAATTGGGTCTATTGACCATTCATATTCGTTCTTAGAATTCTTATATTTAAATTCTTCACCTAAAATAGCGTCTTTTGGAAATACTTTTGTAATTGAAGATCTTATAAATCTTTCAAAAGATTTATCGTAATTTGTGACTGGATTAAATATCTTTTTTCCTTTTGATTTATTTTTGATTATTAAGTTGTTTTTAGATATCTTGTTATAATGGCTGTTGAGTTTCCTCGGTAAATTTTTAATAAAATTAAATGGTTTTTTTAAGTTCATAACTGTATATAACCCAACTATACTAAAACACATATGAAAATAACAAAAAAATTTGAGCCAATTATATCAGGATTATCAGCAGCTATTGTAATAACAATTCTTGCTTATTTCACTTTGGAGACTTCAGGAGGAATTTGGTTAATGTTTTCTTTTGGAGCAACTGTTTTTTTAGTTTTTGTTCTTTATAATTTAGAAACTGCTCAACCAAAAAATATATTTTTTGGTCACTTAATTTCTATTATAATAGGTGTTTTATTCAATGAAACTATCGGACTTTCTTTTTACTCTGCTGGAATATCTGTAGGATTAGCAATAATTTTAATGGTTTATTTTAAAGTAATGCATCCTCCTGCTGCTTCTAATCCTTTAGTGGCGCTTTTTATGGACTTATCTTATGACTTTATATTGTTTCCAGTAATAGTTGGAGCTATTGTGATAATCTTAATGGCAATACTGATTAATAAAATTATTTTAAATAGAAACTACCCAACAAAATAGTTTTAATTTAATAAAAAAATAGAAGTATTTAAAACCAAAGCATAAGTTGACCATATTAAATAAGGTATGAATAAATAAAAACTAATTTTAAAATCTTTATAATAAAATTTCATAAGCAGTATTATAAAAAATAATATGATAATTAAATCGATCAAAGCAAAAAATATATTGTGCAATCCAAAAAAAATTATGCTCCAAATTGCATTAAAAAATAAATGAATAAAATAAATTTTTAAAAGCCTTTTATCCCTTGCCGTAGTCCACGCAAACCATGAGGCTAATGACATCAATATATACAATGTTGACCATACTGGTCCAAAAACCCAGCTAGGTGGATTAAAACTGGGTAAAATGATTTGGGAGTACCAAGGTTCTTTGAATGTATTAGTAACGAAAGCACCTATGATTGAAGCTGAAAAAGTTATTAAAAGTATAAAGACAAGAGATATATATTTATTTTTAAACATAAATTAATATATAACTAAATTAGGATAAATAAGAAAAAAAATTATATAATAATGTTGATATATAAGAGTGTGTATCTATCAAAAAAATGCTAGATTTACAAAATGCACAAAAATAAATTAAAATTTTTTTTAATTAAATTATCTTCCATAGTAATAGCAATCATTATCTTAATTAACGTAAGCTATAATTTAATATTGGCAGACAAAATGGCTGCTATTAACAGTTTGCTATTATTAAATGAAAAAGAGAATAGAATTTTGCTTAAAGATAAAATAAGACGTGAAATTGAGAGTGGATTATCTAAAGATCAAATACTAGAAAAAGAAGATAAAGAACTTCTATATAAATTTTATTTAAAATTAAAAAAAGAGTTTGAAAATATCGATAACTAATTTTAATCCAATAAATGAAAATAAGTAATCAAAGAAGTATATTCCTTTTTTTAATCTTTTTTTCGATCTATTGTGCTCTAAATGTCGGACTTACTTGGGACGAAGATTTTTTGATATATACCCAAGGTAAAAGAACTGTTGATTATTTTTTTTCATTAGGAAAAATTAATGAAGATATTTTTCGTGGTGAATATTATTCACCAATATATTATTCGGTAAAGTATTTTTTTATAAATATGCTTCCACTTCAGTTTAGAGTGGAAGTAAGTTATTTAATAAATCTTTTTTTTTCCTTTTTAGCAATTATAGGAATTAAAAAACTGAGTGAACTTTTGTTCAATAAAGATGTTGGTAAAATCACATTTTTAGTTTTATTTTTTTACCCCGTATTTTTTGGACATATGGCTTTTAATAGTAAAGATACAATTATAGCCTTATGCCATGTATGGATTTTTTATTTACTATTACGCTATATTAAAAATGGAAATAAAAATAAAAGCTCCGTAAATAATTTCTATTTTATTGGAATTCTTGCAGCTGTGGGTTCAGGTATTAATCTATTTTTTCTAGGGTCTTTAATACCTGTCGCAGTTATAGTTTTATTAGAAATTTACTTTATTAAAAGAATAACTAATAAAAAGTTTGATCTAAAAATTTTTTATTTTCATATTATTAAAGCTTTTTTGCTTTTTTATTTTGTTTTAATTTTATTCTGGATAGACACACACCCAAATGTTTTAACGCTGCCAATTAAATTATTTTCTGATTGGATGTTTGGTGATTTATTTAGAGGTTATCCATTTATGCTTTTTAATGGAAATCATTATATAATTACGGATGTGCCAAAGTCTTACTTGATTTTAAACTTATTATACAGGTCGCCCGAATATTTTTTATTTAGCTACATTTTATTTATTTTCATTTTTTTTATATCTAATTTTTTTAATAAAAATTTTAGAAATTTTAATTACAAGATCCTAATAATTTTTTTAATGATAATTAATCCTTTTATTATTGTGCTATTGACCCCTTTTTCAATATATGATGGTTTGAGGCATGTTTTATGGTTGATTCCATATATTTGTATAATTCCAGGATTAGTTATCTATTATTTACTTAAAAACATAAATTTGACTAAAGTAAAAATTGCTAGTGGAGCAATGTTTTTATTATTCTTTGTTTTTTTTCTCAATTTTTTAATTCTTACACCTTATCAATATACTTATTTAAATTTATTTAATGGGAATAGTAAAAACTTTATTCATAAGTTTGAAAATGACTATTGGGGTTCTTCAACCAAGGAGCTTATAAGTAAAATTACTTTTGATAAAAATACTGAATTTACTTATGGAGTGTGTGGCATTAACAGAAGTGTTGTAGAAATGTATTTAAAAAAGAGGGGATTTGTAAATTCTAGGATGGAAACTCCTAGTAAATCTGAATATATATTTATGACTAACAGAGCTGTTGTAAAAGATGAAAAAGGTTTATTTGAGTCGAATAATGTTTCAAATTGCTATTCTTTGTACACAGGGATAAATGTCTTCGAAGTAAAAAGAAAAAATGTTATTTTAACTGTTATGAGAAAAATCAACTAAAATGGAATACACAAAAGTAAGCTCTGGAACTCTTTTGTTTTTTGAAAAAATTGTTAGAAGTCATCCGTTGCTATATTATATAGTTAGAAGTTTAATAAGGTTTACAAATATTTTTGAAGAAGATGCAAATGGGGTCGCCTTTTTAAATTTCAAGGATAAAGTAAATATTATTGATGTAGGAGCCAGCGACGGCATAGCTACAAAATTTTTCAAAAATAAATTAAATATTAATAAAATTATTTGTGTAGAACCAAATAAATCTTATATTAACATTTTGAGAAAACTTAAAATTAAAAACCTTCAAGTTTACCCTTACGCAATTGGAGAAAAAAGTAAAGTTTGCGATATATATTATCCAAGATATATACTGTTTAAAAAAAAATTTGATTTAATTACCTATACTTTTTATGATCTAAATGAATTAAAAAAATTTATTAAGTTACACTTTTTATTTAGAAAAAATATTTCAATTGTGAAAGAAAAAATTAAAATTAAAAAATTTGAAAAAAAAAATTTCAAAGTTGATTTGATAAAAATTGACACAAATGGTTTTGAACTATCGATTTTAAAAGGAATTAAAGATATAATTAAAAAACACAAACCTGTAATATTACTTGAAACAGGCAAAGATATTATCAAAATAGAAAAGCTATTAAAAAAATTTAATTACGATAAATTTTTATTTTCTAACAATAGTAAAAATTTTTCAAAAATAAAAGGAAAATATCCTTTAAACACATATTTCCTTCAGAAAAATCACTTAAAAATTTCCAAGGATCTTCATTGAAAACTCTCATAATAATTCCAACTTTAAATGAAGCAAGTAATATTTTAATTCTTATTAAAAGAATTTTTTCTTTATATAGCTATAATGTATTAGTAATTGATGACAACTCTACAGATGGTACAATAAAAAAATTAAAATTTTTGAAAAGAAGTTATAAAAAATTTAAATACTTAATTAGAAAAAAAGAAAAAGGTATAGGTTCAGCACATTTAAAAGGTATAAAATATGCTTATAAGTTTAAATACGATTTCTGTATATCGATGGATGCAGATGGAACACATGACCCAAAAGAAATTAAAAAAATGTTAAATTTATCCAAAAAGAAAAAATATGATGTGATTAACACTTCTAGGTTTTTAAATAAAAGATCTCTCTCAGATTGGCCCGCTTTTAGAAAACTTATAACGAAATTAAGATATTTTTTAGTAAAAATTTTCCTAAAAACTAGAATAGATTCATCCAGTGGCTTTAGGTGCTACAATCTTAAAAATATAAATTTTTATGATTTAAAAAAAATAAAAAATAAAAAGTATTTTTTTTTAATTGAAATTCTATATATTTTGGAAAAAAAGGGTTATAAAATAATTGATATCCCAATAAGATTAAAGTTTAGAGTAGGCGGTCAATCAAAAATGAAATTATCTCACATAATAAATTCTTTAATAGAATTATTTTTGTTAAGCCAAAGAAAGAATTTTTAACCAAAATTATTTAATAGAACTATGTCTAAAAATAAAAAAAAAGTTTGGATTACAGGAGCTAGTAGTGGAATTGGCAAGGCAGTTGCAGAAAAATTTGCAAAAGAAGGCTGGAAAGTTG
>MDTG01172253.1_pt1 | contig 11609 bp, 11 predicted proteins | sample 811421 | NCBI WGS metagenome assembly MDTG01 (sample SAMN05326645, study PRJNA326480) | marine metagenome | isolation source: seawater | place: Pacific Ocean: South East | collected 2011
CAAGCGATCTGCTGCTCTCGAGAGTTACTTGGCTCTCATCCTCTCAACCGACGACGACGCCGACGACGAGTGAGCGAGCTGAGCGGGCGTTTTGTCCGCAGGGGGCTCGGTTTGATTCGAATTTAATTGGTTGATTCGTTTATTCGCCGCCTCGAGGTGACCCGGGAATGCGGGAATGCATTTGGGGTCGCCCAAGTAGGAATTCCTAGAAGGTTGAATTCAAGGCTGGTAGGAATTGTCCCGGTTCCTCGAGGCAGTGCGAAAGAAAAGAAGCCAAGATGAATTCTGCATACAGGCACGCTGTTCGAGACTTTTTATACGCGGACTGGACGACCGCCGCTTGTAAGGGTTGGGATGGCTCCTCCATATGAAATTAGAAACGCATATACTAATGAGCAGCAGCCTGCTGCGCGCAGAAGAAGAGCGGTGAGTAAGCTTACTTGACTCATAGGAATTCCTGATAGGTTGAATTCGCGCCAAAGCCGCCAGCCACCGAAGAGACGCTCCTGCAGCAAGCCGCCATGCGGGCCCAGCGCAACGTCCCGATATCGGCGAAGGGGGCGGCGCTTGCGCAGCTCGCCGAGCTCAAGCGCAGTGGCGTGAAGCGCAGCGATCAGTTCGAGGTGCCGCACCGCGCGCACCCGATTTGTGGGCGCCCCGCTGACACCCGACCTTCGTGTTTGATCAGGTGACGGTCGACAAAGATATCTACGAAGACGTGGATGAAGAGACGTACAAAGAAATTGTGCGGAAGCGCCGCGAAGAGGACTTCATCGAGGACGACGGCACGCAACCGCCCGAGAGCTGCGCGCGCGCACGCGCGCACGCGCGGTTCCTCAAAAGACTGGCCATCCGCCTCCCGCCCCCGCCCCCTCCTCTCCCGCATCGCCCCGCGCCCTGCTAGAGCCCGCTCCTCATCGATGCAGATGGTGCCGGGTACGCGGACTTCGGCCAGGACGACTGGGAGCGGGACGCGTACTCGGACGAGGAGGGCGAGCACGCGGCGAAGCGCGCGAAATCCGGCCACCGCCCGAAGGGCGTCTTCAACAACCTCGCGCCGCGGCCGAAGAAGAAGGCCACGGAGCGCGTATCGAACCTGTTCCTCGGCGGCGGCCGGGGGGGCGAGGTGATCGGCGGCGCCAAGACCAAGGCGCGCGCGGCGGACGAAGGTGGCGATGCCCTCCTCGATTCGCTGCTCGGCGAGATCGAGCAGGATCCGATGGGAACCACCGCCAACAACCCGTTCGCGAAGCGCGCCGCCGTTTCGTCGGGCGCCGCGACGCGGCCTGCGATGCCGAACTACCGGCCATCCGGCGGTAGCGGCGGCGGCGAGACCGACTTGTCGCGCGCGCCGCCAGGGCCGTCCGCCATCGACATCGAAGGCGTCGCACCATTCGAGCGCCAGGGGAGCGAGGCCCTCGCCGACGCGCGAGATGGCGGCGGCGAGGCTGGCTGGCGGTCGCAATCCAACGGCCCGGGAGTGGACGTGGCCGATCCTGGCAGCCCCCGGGATGCCGACAGCAGGGTGGAGGAAGGGCCAGGTGTTGTGCCCTTCATGAGCGCGGAGGCAGAGGCCACGAGCCTCGACTGGTTCCAGCTCTGCGACGAGGGGGGAGAAGCTGGGGCGGCAGCAGCGGCGGTGGCCGAGCAGCCGCAGGCTTACGCGGCCGTTGGCTCCGCGGCGACTGGGATGCCGCCGCTCGACCAAGACGGCGCGCTCCACATGTTCTGGATCGACGCCTTTGAGGACGCGACGAACGCGCCAGGGTGCGTCTTCCTCTTTGGCAAGGTGCGCTGCGCCGATGGCACGTTCGCCTCGTGCTGTGCGTCGCTCAACTCACTCGAGAGAAACGTGTACGCGCTGCCACGGACGCGCGCGCTGGTCGACGGACGCGAAGTGGGCGACGAAGTGAGCTTCGTGCAGGTCTTCAACGAGGTGCAGCAATTGTGCAAACGGCACCGGATCCAGAAGTTCGGGTGCAAGCGCGTCGACCGCAGCTACGCGTTCGAGGAGGCGGAGGTGCCACACTCGGCTTCGTACCTGAAGCTCGTGTACTCCGCGGAGTATCCCGCGCTGCCGAACGACGCTTCAGGCACGTACTTTCGTCGTCTCTTCGGGACGCACACCTCGGCCCTCGAGCTGCTGCTGCGGAAGCGCAAGGTGATGGGGCCGTGCTGGCTTAAGCTCAGTGGCGCCAAGCCCGCGAGCGCGTCCAACTCGTGGTGTAAGTACGAGGTGCTCTTGCAGGGCCGCAAGGCGGTGCAGGTGCTCGAGAGGCCGCCCCCGCCCCCGCCGCTCGTCGTCGCGAGCCTGCACCTGCAGACTGTCCTCAACGCGAAACACGTGCCAGAAGTCGCAATCGCGTCAGTGATTACGCACACCAGCGTCGCCGTCGACGGAGCGACGGCCAGGCCGACGGCCCTCACTAGCTTCTCGGTGGTGCGCAAGCTCGAGCAGCGCACCTGGCCGTGGGACCTGCAGCGCACGGTTGCGGCGGACAAGCGGCTCAAACTGGAGGTGTGCCCGTCGGAGCGCGCGCTGCTCAACTTCCTCGTCGCAAAGCTGCACGGTCTCGACGCGGATGTGCTTGTTGGGCACAACATCGCTGCTCACGACGTCGCGGTGCTGCTTCAGCGGATGCAGGCACATCGAGCCCGGCTTTGCGCGCGTCCGCACCATCCCCAACCCACCACCGCACGTCGCGCGCGGCGCGCGCACACGCAGCCCTCGCCCTCGCCCCGCTACCCTCCTCCTCGCTCCTTGCCGAACCTGCGGGAGAATTCGGACCGCCCTCTCGCACTCCATCCGCAGGCGTGCAAGATCCAACACTGGTCGAAGGTGGGACGGATGCGTATGAAGACGATGCCAAAGCTCTCTGGCGGCAACAACTCCGCCTTCTCGGGTGGGAATTGGGCCGAATGGACGGTGGTTGCGGGCCGCCTGATGTGCGACACATTCCTGTCGTCGCGCGAGCTTTTGCCGTCGCAACGGTCGTACGGTTTGAAGGAGCTCGCTCGCACACAGCTCAGCGCGAACAAGCCGGACATCGAACAGCAGGTGTCGCAGGCCCAACAACCCAATGGAAAAACCTTTGCCCAGTCCTGACGAGCGACGCCCTCTCACAGGATGTGCCGGCCATGTTCGAGGAAAGCACGTCGCTGCTGCAGCTCGTACGCTGCTGCGAAAACGACGCCTTCCTCGCGCTGCAGGTGCTCAGAATGCCACCCACTCCTTCTCTCTCCGCCTGCCACACCAACAACGGCCTGCCGTGCCGCAGCTCATGTTCAAAATGATGGTGCTGCCGCTCACGAAGCAACTCACGAATCTGGCTGGCAACCTCTGGTGCAGGTCGCTGCAGGGGAGGCGCGCAGAGCGAATCGAGTATCTACTGCTTCACGAGTTTCACCGGTGTGCCATGCTTATCGAATCTCGCGCACCGCTCCTCGGTTCCAACCGAAGCACCGTGAATCCCGACCACGACGTTGCCTGCGCAGCCTCAAGTACATCGTGCCCGACAAGGAGACTTTCAAGCAGCGGCGGGCGAAGGCGGCGAAGGCGGTCGAGATGGAGGACGGTGGCGTTGACGGGGGCCCTGACGAGCGCCGCGGCCCCGGACAGTCAGGGCGCAAGAAACCGGCGTACGCAGGTGGCCTGGTACTGGAGCCGAAGCGCGGGTTCTACGACCGTTTTGTTCTCCTTTTGGACTTCAACTCGCTGTACCCGTCGATCGTGCAGGCTTGGCTCCCGACCGTCACCGCCTTCCCCCCTCCCCCTCGTCCCACATCCATCGGCTTGTCCCCGTTCCCGGCCGGCGCTTGCCTCCACCGCCAACGCCCCGCGGCACGGGTTGTTCGCGCTCGCAGGAATACAACATTTGCTTCACCACCATCACGCGGCCGACCCAGGACGAGGATGGCAATACGCCGCTCGCCGAGTTGCCATCTCCGACAGTCCAAACCGGCGTGCTCCCGCGTTTGATCGGCAATCTGGTGGCACGTCGTCGCGAGGTGAAAGCAATCATCAAGGCGGAGCACGACGAGGCACGCCGCGCGCAGCTTGACATTCGCCAGAAAGCCCTGAAGATTATGGCGAACTCCATGTACGGGTGCCTCGGCTTCTCGGGCTCGCGCTTCTACGCGCGCGCTCTCGCTGAGTTGATCACGGCACGTGGGCGGGATGCTCTGCAACACGCGTGTGAGATGGCGGAGAACCAGCACATGGAGGTGATCTACGGGGACACCGACTCGGTGAGGAAGATCCGACTCCCAAGCCGCCCGCGCGTGTCTCCTCTTCGCCATCCGCCTGACGTGCCCCATCTCTGCTTCCCGCTTCCCTTCCCCCCGCTCCCTTGGACCGTCTGCGCATCGGTGCTCTCGCCCCGCCTAGAAGCCTCTTTCTTCGGCAGGTCATGATCCATTCTGCCACGGACGACCTGGCGGTCGCGCGCAAGATGGCCGACACTCTGAAGCGCGAGGTGAACAAGCACTACAAGTGCATGGAGATCGACATCGACGGGGTAATGAAGAGCATGCTTCTCCTCAAGAAGAAGAAGTATGCCGCGCTGATGATAGAGGAGAAGAATGGCGAGACGGTGCGTCGGCCCGCTTTCGCACATGCGCATGGCTGTCGTTAAGCCGCCCGTGGCGCACTCGTGCAGACTCTAACGAGAGAAACGAAGGGCCTGGACCTTGTACGCCGCGACTGGTGTACGCTCTCGCGTGAAGCCGGCTCCAAGGTCCTCGACTTCATTCTCTCGGGTAAGCCGAGGGAGGAGATCGTATCCGACATCCAAGCGTTTCTCCGTGAGATCGCGAGTAAGATCAAGAACAACGCCCTCGGGATCGAGCAGTACGTTGTGACAAAGGCGCTCACGAAGGCACCCGGCGACTACCCCGACGCGAAAAACCAGCCGCACGTGCAGGTTGCGAAGGCGATGATGGAACAGGGAACACCCATTGGAGCCGGCACAGTAGTCGAGTACGTGATCTGCGTCGACACGGGCAAGGCGGGCGTGGCAGACCGGTGCCCGCGCGAGTCGAGCCGACGCTCACCCCCCTCCCCCTCCACGCCTCTCCTCCTTCTCCTCCTCCCTTCACGCGCGCCGCGCGCGCGACGGCGACGACGTCGACCACGACGACGACCATCTATTTTTGTTTGCCCCACTCCCCTCACTCTGCTCTCGCCCACACCTGTGCCTTGCGATTGCCTGACACCGGGTTTTGCTCCTTCACGGTCGACACAGAGCGTATCACCCGAAAACGGTGCTGAAGGCGGAAGGCCTCCTGCAAATCGACACGCAGTGGTATCTCGCGCAGCAGGTGCGCGCGCGAGACTCGACTGCGCAGCCACTGGCCATCCGCCCGTCATCTGACGCCTGCCGACGGTGACCGCACCGCAGCTGCACCCACCGATCTGGCGACTGTGTGAGCCTATCGACGGGATCGACTCAGCGCAGGTGCCGAGTTCGGCCTTGAACCAGCGCGGCGCGCCCGCTGACGGTTCGGAATCGATCAGAAGCCACGCCGTTGACCCTGCCGCGCCCCGGCCGCTCCCAGATCGCGGAGTGCCTCGGGCTGGATCCGGCCAAGTTCCAGGTGCACACCGACCGCAACGACGACGCGACTGCCGGCCACATCGCGCTCCCGTCTGCCTCCGAGCTGCAGCGCTTCCAGGGTGCAGATTCGTTGCAGGTGCGCGCAAGAAGGAAGGAGGGCGTGGAGGAGGGTGAGGAGGGCGGGAGGGGCGGAGCACGGATCTAAACCCGTCGCGCATTCGCAGGTCCAGTGCAGCACGTGCCACGCGTCTGGCCCGGTCCTCGGACTTCTCAATCACGGCGGAAACTCGCCCGCTCCGGTTGTTGAATGGCTCGGTGGGGGGGCCCTGAAGTGCGGCACGTGTAGCGTGAAGCACGACACCGAACGGCTCCGCAATGCGCTCGCGCTCGCGATCCGCAAGCAGGTGAAGGCGTACTACACCGCAGGGCTTCGCTGCGAGGAGGTCTCGTGCCGCGATCAGTCGAGGGGACTGTCTACACACGAGGCCTCGTCCGACGCGGGTGCCGCGCCGTTCCCGCCATGCACCGTGCCGCGCTGCAAGGGGCGGATGCTCAAGCTGCACTCCGACCAGAAGCTGCACACGCAACTGCTTTTCTACAAGACGCTCTTTGACCTCACCTGGGCACGGAAGAAGGCCATGAACGCCAGCAAGCGCAAGAGCGACGCGCAGCCGATCCTGCCGCACGAACCGCTGGCAGAAGACGTGGAGCGCCTCGCGAATCTCGAAAAGCAGGCAGCGGGCGCGCTGCGCGCATCCGCCTTCCAGAATGTCGAGCTCGGACACTTCTTCCCCAGCCCCGTGTGATGGGCCGCCGATGGCGTCGCCGGCGTGCAAAGCCGTCGCGGCCGCCGTGCAGATCCCTGCTTGACGTCAGCGACACGAGACTGAAACACACGATATTACAACACGACACTGCGCGGGTAGTAAATTCCTACTTCAGTCGTGCACTCTTTCTGCTGGTGCTCGCGAGGAGGCCCGCGTCAAAACTGACCGTGAGGAGGGCGGGCTTGGCCAGCATCCGACCATGCGTTTGGGCACGCGGCTCCAAGCCTCGATACTGACGATCTTGCCGCTTCTCGCCCAGGCCGACGAGAGCACGCACCGATACGCGGAGGGTGAGAGCATCAAGTTGTGGGTGAACAAGGTGAGTTTTCTCCATCCACGCCTCCCACCGCGCCGGCGTCTGCTACCGAGTTTCTGCTCGTTCGGTCCCTCCCCTGGTAGGTGGGCCCGTATCACAACCCGCAGGAGACGTACGTCTATTACTCGTTGCCCTTCTGCTCAACGAAGCCCGTGAGCCAGCTGGAGCACCGCTGGGATGCGCTGGGGGAGGTGCTCGAGGGCAACGACCTAATCTACATGGGTCTCGACATGGCGTTCCGCCGACCCGTGTGGGACCACTCGAAGATATGCTCGATGAAGCTGGACGCCGAGACGGCAGCTCAGTTTGAGTACGCGGTGCGCAACCACTACTGGTACCAACTGTACTTGGACGACTTGCCCATTTGGGGCATGGTGGGCGAGGTCGCCGACACTTACGTCGACGACTCGGGGGGCGAGACTGATGGTGAGGCGCTCGTGTACACGCACAAGAAGTTCTCGGTCAGCTTCAACGATGCTCGCATCATCCAGGTGAATTTGACTTCCGAGAACCCGGTGACGCTCTCGACGGGGACTCAGCTGGACTTCACGTATTCGGTGGAGTGGAAGCCGACGACGACTTCCTTCCATCGCCGCTTCGACCGGTACCTCGACTACGACTTCTTCGAGCACCAGATCCACTGGTTTTCGGTCGCGGCGCGGCCCGAACTTGCGACGGGCGGGCATCCTCACGCGCGCGCGCCCCTGCGAACCCGCCTGACGACGGCCCTCGCAGATATTCAATTCCTTCATGATGGTCATCTTCCTCACGGGGATCGTGTCGCTCATTTTGATGCGCACGCTGAGGAAGGACTACGCAAAGTACGCGCGTGAGTCGAGTGACCTTGAAGATTTGGACCAGGCGCCGCGCAGCAGCGGTGGAGGCGATGGGTGGGTTCCGGGTGGGCGATGTGAGGTGGTGGGGTCGGCCGTCCGGTAGATTGGAGAGAGTGTGCGAGCCATCCCCGCCTCCCCCGCTGCGCACGACAGGAGCTGGACGAGTCTGGATGGAAGCAAGTGCATGGCGACGTCTTCCGCGCGCCGCCCGCGCTCGGGCTCTTCTGCTCACTCGTCGGCACCGGATCGCAACTCGGTGGCGCTGCACTCGAACTTGCGCCGCGCGCGTCTCGCGACTCGTTGTGAGCTCGATCGCCGGCGCTGCAGCAACGATGACATTCCTCATGATCATCTTCGCAACGGCTACGACGCTGTGCGTTTGCCGCCTGTCGCACTCATTCGCTCGCCAGCGAGGTGCCCCCATTCGGCGCTCTCCAGCGCCTTCGCCATCCCGTGGCGCAGGTACATGGGGCGCGGCGCTATCATAGTCTCCTTCATCGTGTGCTATGCGCTCACTTCGGTCGTTGGCGGCTATGTGTCCGGCTCCCTGTACTCGTGCAGCCACGGGGAAACGTGGATTCGCACGATGATCCTCACCGCATCCCTGTTCCCCGGCGTGTGCTTCGTGATCACGATGGTGCTCAACTTCGTCGCCTTCATGTACCGCTCGCTTGCGGCGGTCCCATTCTCCTCGGTCGTCGCCGTGCTGCTCATCTGGGCGTTCATCGCCTTCCCGCTCTGCATTGTGGGCACAATCCTCGGCCGCAACTGGTCAGGCAGCGTGGAGCACCCGTGCCGCATTAACGCGATCCCACGGCTCATCCCCGACAAGCGGTGGTATGCGACGCCCCCCGTGCTGATCGGCCTTGGCGGCGTCCTCCCCTTCGGCTCGATCTTCATCGAGATGTACTTCGTCTTCACCTCATTCTGGAACTACAAGTTCTATTATGTGTACGGCTTCATGTTGCTCGTGTACATCATACTGACGATTGTCACGGTGTGCGTGACGATCGTCGTCACGTACTTCCTGCTCAACAATGAAGACTACCGTTGGCCGTGGACGTCCTTCTGCGCATCGGCGTCGACTGCACGCCCGCCGATTCGAACTCTGCGCCATGCGACGGAACGATACCTGACACCGAGCCTCCTTGCGCGAAGGCGGGCTATGTGTTCTTGTACTCGGTGAACTGCCGCGCGTCCTCCGACACCCCAGCCGACCCGCCGCCGACCTAGCTGCCCGTTTCCCGCACCCCACCTCCGACCCTCCCTCGCACCGACCGGCCGACGCGCCGCCACCCCCCACACCAAGCCGGCAGCACGGTCGACGCTTGCGCACACGCGGGCCCCACACCGCCACCCGAAACCCCCCACCACGACCGCCTAACGGACACGCACCCCGTCGCTGCCACACCCCGGCCACCCAGCCAACGCCGGTGGGCACCGTGCCGACGACCCGCCGTGCACCGACGCCGGCGACAGATCTATTACTTCTTCGTCAAGACGAAGATGTCGGGATTTTTTCAGGTCCTCTTCTACTTCTCGTACATGGCGATATTCTGCGTCGCGCTCGGGACGATGTGCGGAACCTTGGGCTACGGCGGTTGCGCTGCCTTCGTCCGGCGAATCTACGCAAACGCGCGTGTCGCGTGAACGATAGCTTAAAAGAGGTGGGGCGTGTATCCGCCGTGCACGCGCAGAGAGAAAATCTCGCGGATGGGTCACGGCGCCGGCGAGAGGACGCCGACGAGCATCGGGCGCATTGGACTCTGGCCGTAAGCCTCGAGCAGCTTCGCGTGCACGAAGGGAACGAGCTCGGAGGGGTCGCGCTCCTTCGCGCCCTTCTTCGAGCCCGACAGCGCGGCGCAGCAGAGCAGCAGGCCGAACAGCGCGCGCGTGTTGCCCTGTGGGTTGAGCTCGAGCGCGTGCGCAAAGTACTTGCGAGCGCTGCGTAGCTGCTCCGGAGTGCCCTTGTCGCCGCAGCCGAGGGTGTACAGGATCTCCGCGTAGCGGATGTGGTACATGTACGCCATCGGGTTGACCAGGATGAGCTCCTCGATGCAGAACGCCGCCCTGCGCGCTTGCTGGCGCGCGAGGTACAACGCGTGCAGTTCGAGCCACGCGTCCGCATCGGAGCACACAACCTGCAGGTGCTCGCACAGCCGCCGCGACGCCTCTGCCGGACGCCCCTGTGCGCGAAGTATCGCCACCTGCGCAGCGTGAGGCTCGCCGCTCGGCTCCGCAAACGCGCGCCCGCCGCCCTGTCCTCGCCCCGATCCCGGCCGTCCCGTCGCCGCCGACCCCACCCACCCTGACCCCCCTCACTCCCTCGGAGCCCGATTCTGTCCGCGCACCGCCCGCGCCGCCGGTGCGCGGGAGAGGGATTTGGCGCGCCTGCCGCTTCAGCGCAGACACGTTGTTCGGGTCTTCGGCCACAATGCTGTCGTAATCCTTCATCGCGAGCTCATGCTCGCCCTTCGCCTCCCACATGAGGCCCTCGAGCCGCTTCACGCGCAGCGATTCGGGGAAGCGTTCGGACAGCGCGTTGCCGTACTCCTGTGCGAGCTCGAGCGCCGCGTTTCCGACCGGCTTGGGGTGCTTGCCGTGCTCGAGCAGGGCCACGTACACCTGCTCGTATGCCGCCCACACCTCCTCCCCCAGCCGCGCGCCGTGGCTGTGCAGCAGGTACGTGCCCAGCTTCGCGACGAGCTCTGCGTGGTGGACCCGGGCCTCGCGCCGCACGTGAGAGATGGCCCGGCGAGCCGCGTCGAAGCCGACGGGCGCGGTGATCGCTGCGTCGAGGTCCATCACGGGTCCACTCGTGAACCGGGGATTGGCGGAGTGGGAGAGACGATCGGTCAGGAGGCCGCCACGACCCACGAATTGTAAAGCTAGGAGCTCCTACGGGGTGGGTGAAAAATAAAGCTTTATTCGCGAATGACTTTCCCAATCGTTTGCTACCCATCATATATCAATCGCCTCGGCGGCGCGAACGCGCGCGCTTCGCCGGATTCTTGGCCGCGGCAGAAGAGGCCTCCGCCTCGCCGATTGACGCGGGCGCGTCGTCCGACGCGCACCGCTTCGCGCCCTTCCGCCCCGGCATGAGTTGGTCGACTGGTGGAGCACCTCCGGCGCAAATTTGTGTTGGTCGGGATCGGAGGCTGAGCACGGCAGAGAGCAGCGACGCGCCGCTTCGTTGTGTAGCACGATCTAAATCTGCGCAAAGTCGACCTCGCGACTCCACGCGACACAATCTGCGCAAAGTCGACCTCGCTGACGCGAGGTCAACTCACACACGACACCGGGCAGCTACTAGGAATTAGGGAGCTGCCGGTCGACTGCGGCGATGGTTACTCCCCGCCGACAATTTGGGCCGCTGCGGCGCACGACAGCGCCGCCGAGAGTGGTGGGGACGCGGGGTAGGGCATTTTTTTCTTTCGCTCTCCTACTCCCCGTACGAGCTCCTACTATTTCTTGAGCTGATGACGCACGAGCAGCCTTCATCAAGCTCAACCCACCTTCCTCTCTCTCAGAAATGTCTGCCGCCGAGATCCGCCTCGCCTCAGAGGAGTTCTTCCCCATCACCTTCGACCAGGCCCTCCTCCGCGAGGACCGCGCGCAAGTGATCACGGAGATCGCGTCGCCCTTCCGCATCGTGCACGTGAACTCCAACTGGTCCGGCGTGTGCGGCTTCAGCTTCGACGAGGCGATCGGGCAGACGTGCTCGATCCTCCACGGGCCTGGCACGTGTAGGCGCACGACGGACGCCGTGATCTTCGCCGCGAAGCAGCGGCTGGCGATCGCGGTCAAGCTAGTCAACTACACGAAGCGCGGCCAGCCCTTCATGAACTCGCTGTCGATGCTGCCGCTGCTCGGGCGCTGCGGCGAGATCACGCACCTGATGGGGGTGATCACCCCGCTTTTCTTCGAGGGCTCCCCGGGCGCGCCGGAGCGCCCGTTGGCGCTCGCTGCCCTCCCCCTCGCCAACCCGGCCAACGCCGACCCCGCTGGCCAGGGGCCGCCCGCCGGCGCGGGGGGCGCTCCGCTTCTGCCGCCCGGGGGGGCTGCGATGGCGCCG
>MDTG01204283.1_pt1 | contig 11609 bp, 10 predicted proteins | sample 811421 | NCBI WGS metagenome assembly MDTG01 (sample SAMN05326645, study PRJNA326480) | marine metagenome | isolation source: seawater | place: Pacific Ocean: South East | collected 2011
CTGCACAATCTATCATCTAATATTACATCTACTTTTTTATTCATAAAATACTCATAATATTGTAATGATTTTGTGGCACAATCTTGATCATCAGGCATTAAATTAATTATGGAAACTTTAAATGGCGCCACTGAAATTGGCCACTGTATTCCTTTTTCGTCATGATAAGCTTCAATTATTGCACCTACTAGCCTAGATACTCCAATTCCATATGAGCCCATATGAACTGGAATATTTTTTCCATTTTTATCTTGAATATTTGCATTTAATTTTTCAGAATATTTAGTTCCAAAATAAAAAATATGCCCCACTTCAATACCCTTTGATATTTTTATATTTTCTTTTGGTATAGGGCAGTTTTTATCATCATGTTGATCATCAACTGCTGCATAAAAAGATTGTAACTCACTTATATCTATATTCTCAGGATTAAAAGATTCTAATTTCTTATCATAATATAATGTGCTTTCACCAGTTTTTGCAAGTATTTGAAATTCATGACTCAAATTACCGCCAATTGGTCCAGTTTCAGCTCTCAAAGAAATTGGGGTAAGCCCCATTCTGATAAATGTTTTAATATAAGCTTTAAACATTTTGTCATACGATTTTTTGGCATCTTTTTCATTGATATCAAAAGAATAATTATCTTTCATCAAAAATTCTCTACCTCTCATTACGCCAAACCTAGGCCTAACTTCATCACGAAATTTCCATTGGATATGATAAAGATTTTTTGGAAGATCTTTATAAGAATTAATGTGTGATTGAAAAATATCAGTGATAAGCTCCTCATTCGTCGGGCCATATAACATTTCTCTACCCCCTCTATCAGTTATACGCAGCATCTCTTTTCCGTAATCATCATATCTACCTGACTTAATCCACAAATCAGATGATTGGATAGTTGGCATAAGCAATTCAATAGCTCCGGCATTATTTTGTTCTTCCCTAACAATTTGTTCAATATTTTTTAAAACCAATAAACCTAAGGGCAACCATGAATATATTCCAGCACTTGATTGCTTTATCATCCCTGCTCTAATCATTAATTTATGAGAAATTATTTCTGCATCAGAAGGAGCATCTTTTAACGTGGGGAGAAAAAATTTTGAATATTTCATTTATTAAATATAGTTGATAAATCAAAACCAAAGAAAATCAAAAAAAATAAAATAAAACCAGCTATTATTGAAGTTAATAAGAATTTAATTAATAAATAAGGTTTAGTTGGAGCACTTTTTGCATGACCAACCTCAGTTTTATTAGGAACCTTAATTTTCAAAGGCAATATAATAAAAAATAGAATCCACCACACTAAAATAAATATTAAAACGTGAGTAAAAATTGCCATTAAGACCTTATTAAATGTACTTCAATTTCAGGTTTTTTTTGAAATAAACTTTTAATGACCTTTCTTAAGTTATTCTTAATTAAATCTACAACAATTTGATCTGAAGATTTTTGTGAAGAATTGAGTTTTGAAAAGTTTTGAAGGAATATTAATTTAAATTCACTTGTTATTTGATCTTCATTTAAACTTGGCAGACCTTTAAATGTAATTTTTATACTCTTATTAATTGAGTGGTCATTATTGCTAATAATTAATGAAATAAGTGCTAATCCTTCAAAAGAATATTTTCGTCTTTCTTTAATAAAAGATGAATCTGAGTCATAAAGATTTTTACCTTCAACAATCAACTTACCGGTTTCAAATTTCTCTATTATTTTTGGCTCCCCCGGTGCAATTTTGAGACATTTTCCATTTTCTAAGATTTTAGTAAAAGGTACTTGGGATGAATTAGATAGTTGTTTGTGTGCCTCCAAATGCATAGGTTCTCCATGAACAGGTATTGATATATAGGGTTTAGTCCAATTATACATTTGCTTAATTTCCTCTGCATATCCATGACCAGATACATGAACTAAATCATCATCTGCTGTTACTACTTCAACTCTTTGCCTAATAAGTAAATTTTTTAAATTATTAATAGATTTTTCATTGCCTGGAATATCGCGTGAACTAAATATTACAACATCCTCAGATTCTAAATGTAAGTACTGATGTGAATTATAAGCAATTCTATATAAAGCAGATCTTTTTTCACCCTGACTGCCGGTACATATTATAACTAAATTTTCTCTAGGAATATATGATGCTTCATCTTCATTAATAAAAACTTCATTATTATTAAAGTAACCACATCTTTTCGCTATCTCAATATTTTTTTTCATACTTCTACCAACTAAAGCTACTTTTCGTTTGTTTTTTTTTGCAGCATGAATAATGTTTTTCATTCTAGCTATGTTTGAAGAAAAACAAGTGACCACAATTCTATTAGAGAATCTAGAAAATATATTTGCTAGTTCCTCTTTAACATCATTCTCAGATTGAGATTTACCAGGCACATTGGCATTTGTAGAGTCCCCAATCAATGCAAGAAGACCCTTGTTTCCAATTTCTTCGAACCGATTTTTAGAGAAAGAATCTCCAAGTGTGGGAGTAACATCTATTTTCCAATCAGCTGTATGTAACAAGGATCCGTAAGGAGTTGAAATCACAATAGCACTTGGCTCAGGTATTGAATGAGTTGTAGGAATAAAATCAAGGGTAAAATTACTAAATGTAAGTTTTTTATTTAAATCAATTTCGTTTAAAGACAAACCATCAACTTTATTAAATTCTTTTAATCTATTTTCTATTAATAGCATTGCAAATTTAGTTGCATAAACGGGACATTTGATTTTATTAGCAAGAAATGCAACAGCTCCTGCATGATCTTCGTGTCCATGACTAATTATAATTGCTTCAAGATTATCTTCTAAACATTTGATATTATCAATTTTTGGAACTAATAAATCAACTCCTGGGAATCTTTCATCTGCAAAAGACAAACCCAAATCAATCATGATCCATTTACCATCACAGCCATATAAATAACAATTTGCACCTATTTCACCTATCCCACCTAAAGATAAAAAATGAAGACCTTCATTAATGTTATTTAGATCTAAATTATTGTTTATTTTCAAAATGCTCTCCAATCACCCTGATACCTTCTAAAGTTAAATTCTTATCATATATAGTTTTAAAATATAATTTATCCTTAAATATTTCCCCTAATCCACCAGTAATAATAATTTTAGGCTTAAATTTTTTTTCAGTAATTATTTGCTTTAAAATACCATTTATAGCATGTAGGTAACCAAAATAAAAACCAGATTTGATTGATGAAATTGTATCTCGTGCTACAATTTTGTTTACTTTAGAGATCTTGGACTTTTTGAGAAGTTCAGTATTATTAATTAATGAGCTCATAGATAGTGTTATCCCAGGGAAAATTAATCCTCCATGGTATTCATTATCTTTTATTACATCAAACGTAGTTGCTGTACCAAAATCAATAATAATACTGTTTAAAATTTTTTTATTATATATTGCTGCATAATTAGCCACTCTATCTGAGCCAATTTCATTTAATTTGTATTTTATATTTATGTCAATTGGTATTTTTTTTGAATCAATTATGTAAAATTTAATTTTTTTTTTTATAAATATTTTTTTTATTAGTAAATTTAGAGAGGGTACTACAGAAGATAACACGCAGATTTCATTTTTCGAATTAAAAATTTTCTTTTCTTTAGATTTTAAAAATAATTCAAATTCTTTAATAAATTTTTTTTTGTTTTTTTGAGTATTTGTTCTAAAAACCTTATCTAATTTTTTTTTCAAATAAATACCTATTACTATATTGGTATTTCCTACATCTATAACTATCATTTTAATATTCTTGCATTGTAAATTTTTTCAAATGAAGAATTTTTTTTAAATATTATTGAACCATCATCATTTAAATCATAAAACAATCCTTCTCTTATATGATTATCCTCAAATTTTAATTTAATATTTTTTTTTAAAAATTTTAATCTTAGTTTATACTGCTCAATTATAGTTTTAGATTGCCCTTTCAAAAGGTTTAAATTTATTAAATAATGATTCATTAATTGATATACAAATTTAATATTATCAAAATTTTTATTATATTCATTTAAATAAGTAGTATCATATTCATTTATTTTTGGAGATGACTTAATATTGATTCCAAAACCGGTGTTTATATGAACTTCATTATTTTTTTTGTAAATTTCTGTAATAATACCGCAAATTTTTTTATCATTAATTAGAATATCATTTGGCCATTTTATTTTAGTATCTAATTTGCATATTTTCTCTAATACATCACAAATTACATTTGATGTGAAGGCGGTATTTAAGAAATGATTTTTTATATTAAGTATATTTTTCAAAAGTATTGAAATATAGACATTTCCTTCTGGACTTACCCAATTTGCACCTCTCCTTCCTTTTCCACTTGTTTGTTTATTTGCCATAAGACAAATATTATTTTCAGATTTTAAATTTTTAATCTCTAACATAGTAGAATCAATTTCCTTTACAAAATGAAAATCAAATTTATTTATATTTAATAAGTAATTAATATCTTCTAAGGACATTAATTATAATTTTAAATTTGAAGATATATTAACGAGTATTGATGGATAAAATACAAAACAAACAATAAAAAATAAACTTATTGTAAGAATCAACATTGATTGAAAAGAAATTTTGAAGTTTAATTTTTTATCCTCAATATTTTCGTCAAAGTACATAACTTTAATAATTTTTAAATAATAAAATGCTGATATTACACTTGCAATTACACCTAATATAGAGAGAATATAAAGCTCCTGTTTAATTGCAGCTATAAAAACATAAAACTTACCAAAAAAACCTATAAACGGAGGTATGCCAGCCATAGATAACATTATTATTGCTATTGAAAGGCTTACCATTGGATTTGATTTACTAAGTCCACTTAAATCTTTAATCTTGACTAAATATTCATTTTTAATTTTTAGTGATAATATTATTGCAAATATTGCAATATTCATAATCAAATAAGAAAACATATATATAGACACTGCTTTAATTCCGTCGTCATTTGCAGATACTAGTGCGATTAAAATATAGCCTACGTGACCAATAGAACTATAAGCAAGAAGTCTTTTAATATTTGATTGAGCAATAGCTGCAACTCCACCAAGAAACATTGAAGCAATTGATAAAAAAGTAATTATTTGCCCCCATTCAGAATAAAAGTTTTGAAATGGAACAAGACAAAATCTATAAATCAAAGCGACAGCTGCAATCTTTGGCACTATTGCAAAAAAAGCAGTTATTGAATTTGGAGCACCCTCATAAACATCTGGAGTCCACATATGAAATGGTACTGCTGAAACTTTAAATGCCAATCCTACAATTACAAAAACTAATCCAAACACAAGACCTAAGTTTAGTTTATCAAAATTCGAAATAGTATTATTAATGTCATTAAAATTCATTGATCCAGTAAATCCATAAATTAAAGACATTCCATACAAAAGAATTCCTGAAGATAATGCTCCTAGAATAAAATACTTAACCCCTGATTCAGCTGAGGAAAGTGAATCTCTTTTGATTGCTGCAGCAACATATAATGCTAAACTTTGTAATTCTATTGCCAAATACATTGACATTAAGTTATTTGCCGAAATCATAAGCATCATTCCAAGAGAAGAGAATAAAAGAAGAATTGGAATTTCAAAATTTTTAATTTTTGTTGTTATAAAATATTCTTTTGATATCAAAATACTAGATGCAGAACCTACTAGAACTAAAATTTTAAAAAAATCAATAAAGGATGAGTTGCTAAATAAATTATAATAATTCGCAAAGTCAGAATTATTATTTAAATACACAAGCAATACAGTTATTGATAATATTAGTACTGAAAAATTACATGTTTGTCTGAAGGAGTTTTTTTTTACATAAAGACCAAATATTAAACATACAAATGATGATATTGCTAGAAATATTTCTGGGATAAGAATAACATTCAAAATATTATTTAGCATTTGCAATTTCATAATTCATTATAATTAATTCGATAGACATTCTCATAGGATCTAAAAATAAATTTGGAAATATTCCCATTATGATTACTGAAATAGCAAGTGGAATAAGAATTAATTTTTCTCTAGTATTTATATCAAATATTTCTGTAAGTTTAACATTTGTGATTTCTCCAAAAATTATTCTTTTGTATAAATACAACATATATACGGCTGACAAGATTATACCAAATGCAGCACCTACAACAACGTAACTTGATAACTTAAATGCTCCAACTATTACTAAAAATTCTCCAATAAACCCGCTTGTTCCTGGCAGACCAACTGAACCTAACATAAAAATCATAAATACTGTGGCATACAATGGCATTCTTTGAACAAGGCCGCCATAAAAACTAATTTCTCTGGTATGCATTCGGTCATATATTACACCAACGCATAAAAATAGTGCTGCTGACACTATACCATGACTAATCATTTGCATCATTGCCCCCTCCAATCCCTGCTGATTTACTAAAAAAATTCCAATAGTAACAATACCCATATGAGCTACAGAAGAATATGCAATTAGCTTCTTAATATCAGTTTGAGCTAATGCAACAAGAGAGGTATAAATTATAGCAATTATGCTAAGGATCATTATTAGTGGAATGAAGTATTGAGTTGCTTCTGGTAACATGCCAACTGAAAAACGAATGAATCCATAACCACCCATTTTTAAAAGTACTCCAGCTAAAATAACTGAACCTGCTGTTGGTGCTTCAACGTGAGCATCTGGTAACCATGTATGAAAGGGCCACATGGGAATTTTTACAGCAAAAGATGCAAAAAAAGCTAGCCATAAAAATACTTGTGTATCAAATGTAAAATAGTTTCCTTGTAATACTTCAATACTCATTGAGTCTGTATTTCTATACATTACAATTATTGCTATTAGCATAAGAACTGAACCAAGGAGTGTATAAAGAAAAAACTTAAAAGAAGCATATATTCTTCTTTTACCTCCCCAAATACCAATAATAAGATACATGGGAATTAATACAGCTTCAAAAAAAATATAAAATAAAAGTATATCTATGGATGCGAACATACCTATCATAACGGTTTCTAAAAATAAGAATGCAAGCATATATTCTTTAACTCTTTTCTTAATATTATTCCAACTTGCAAGAATACACATCGGTGTTAAAAATGTACTTAGCAGAATCATAAATAATGAAATCCCATCAACTCCTACATGATAGAAGAATTTAAAATCATCAAACCATCTAAATTTCTCTTCAAATTGATATGTTGGATTTACATAATCAAATTGAAGCCACAAAATTAAACTTAATATAAAAGTACCGAGAGAGGTTAAAAGAGCCGACCATTTAATATTATTTGAAGTAACCTCATCTTCTTTAATAAAAAAAATAATTATGCTTCCTATTAAAGGTAGGAAAATTATTACCGAAAGTAAAGGCCAGCTAATCATTTAGTAATAAATAAACCATGTAAGAAGTAATACTAATCCTCCAAGCATAGCAAAGGCATAATGAAATAAGTAACCGGATTGAAACATACTGATGTAAATTGAAGATTTAGAAATTAACCACGAGATACCATTTGGACCTAAGCCATCAATTGTTTTCTCATCTCCTCTTTTCCAAAAAAAGTTTGCTATAAGAAAAAAAGGTCTTACAAAAATATTATGATATAATTCATCTACATACCATTTATTTTTTGAAATTGAATATAAAGGGTCTAGATTGTGACTTAAATTTTTCGCTGTATCTTTTTTATTATTTGAATAAATTAAAACACAAATTAGTATACCGAAAGCAACTGAAAATTTAGATATTAGTGATTGCGTAAATGGTAGGTATTTATGAGAACTGTAACTTAATACTAACGCACCATCCCAAAATTCTTTTTTGTAATATCCAATGAAGTAATCTGAAAAAAATATTCCTGAAAATATTGATCCAATTGCTAAAATAAACAATGGAATTGTCATTACTAATGGTGACTCATGAGCGTGATCAAATACTTTCTTTTCTGATCTATTTTCTCCATGAAATGTTAAAAATAGCAATCTCCAAGAATAAAATGCTGTAAGAAGTGCTGTTAGAATTCCGACAATGTATGCAAAATATGCTATGTTATTAGAAGTATAATAAGCGTTTTCTAATATACTTTCTTTGGAGTAATAACCAGATAAATAAGGAAAACCAATTATAGCTAAAGATCCAATCCACATCATTATAGCAGTGAATGGAATTTTTTTAAATAAACCTCCCATCTTTGTCATATCTTGTTCATGATGCATGGCATGTATTACTGATCCAGCTGAAAGAAATAGCAAAGCTTTGAAAAAAGCATGTGTAGTTAAATGAAATATTGATGCATTATATGCTCCAACCCCAGCAGCAAAAAACATATAACCTAGCTGACTACAGGTTGAATATGCAATTACTCTTTTTATATCATTTTGTGTTAAAGCTATAGATGCCGCGAATATTGCTGTTGCAGCACCTACAAACGTAATGAATAAATTTGTTATTTCAGCATATTCATATAATGGGCTCATTCTTGCAACCAAAAATACACCTGCAGTTACCATAGTAGCTGCGTGAATAAGCGCGGAAACTGGTGTAGGGCCCTCCATAGCATCAGGTAACCAAGTATGCAAACCAAGTTGAGCTGATTTGCCCATAGCACCAATAAATAGTAAAAAACACAAAAGATCTAAAGTAGGAAATTTAATTGAAAGAAAAGTAATTTGATGATCTTTAAATAATTCAACTTGTTCAAAGATATTATCAAAACTAATTGATCCAAAAATGAAAAATATTCCAGCTATTCCTATTGCATATCCAAAATCACCTACTCTATTTACTACGAAAGCCTTTATAGCAGCTTTATTAGCTGTATCTTTGTGATGCCAAAATCCAATTAAAAGATAGGATGCTAATCCAACCCCTTCCCATCCAAAAAACATCTGTAGCAAGTTGTTGCTAGAAACCAGCATAAGCATAAAAAAGGTAAACAAACTTAAATATCCCATAAAACGTACTTTAGAGGGATCTTCTTCCATGTAACCTATTGAATACAAATGAACACAAGCAGATACTGTAGTAACAACAATAAACATAACTGCGGTAAGGGTATCGAGTCTAATTGACCAATCTACAATAAAAGATCCAGATGTAATCCAATTTAAAATATATATAATTTGTGTTTCTTTGGCTCCTAAATATTGAAAAAAAACAATCCAAGACAATAGTGCTGATAAAAAAAGTATAAAAGTTGAAGTAATTTGAAAAATTTTAAATTTAAAATATTTTCCAAATAAAAAACAAAAAAGGAAACTAAAAAAAGGTAAAAAAATTATTGCACTGGCCATTTTATCCTTTTAGATTATTAATTTTGCTAACTTCAATTGATCCCAGATTTCTAAAAAATACTACTAAGATTGCTAATCCAATTGCAGCTTCTGCTGCGGCAACAGTCAATGTAAGCATTGCAAATATTTGACCCGAAATATCATTTATAAAAGATGAAAAGGCAATAAAATTAATATTAACTGATAACAAAATTAGTTCAATTGACATTAAAATAATGATTAAATTTTTTTTATTTAAAAATATGCCAAGTACTCCTAAAGTAAAAATAATTGCGCCTAAAAAAAGATAATGTTCTAAAGATATCATAATTTAAATTCCATCACCTAATTTTATTTTTTTCTTATCAATTGCATTTAGAGCATTTACTGAATTCTGCTTATCAATATTTTGTCTTTTGACTCCACCTTTATCTCTGAGGGTAAGAGTGATCGAACCAATCATTGCAACAAGTAATATTATTCCACAAATTTGGAATAAGTAAAAATATTTAGTATAAAGAATTTCACCAATCATTTTAGTATTTTCAATTTCATAAATTTGTGGTTTGAGAGTAGATTGCGAATGATTAATATTAGAAGTTGTATCTGTTAAATATAAAATACCGAGCTCAACTACCAATACAATTCCAAGTAAAGCTCCAAATGGTAAATATTGTAAAAAGCCCTCTCTCAGCTTTATGTAATTTATATCAAGCATCATTACTACAAAAAGAAAAAGAACTGCTACAGCGCCTACGTACACTACAACTAAAATCATTGCCAAAAATTCTGCACCTAACAAAACGAAAAGCCCAGAGGCATTAACAAAACTTAGTATTAAAAACAATACTGAGTGTACTGGGTTTTTAGCGCTGATAACCATTAAAGCTGAAAGAACAGCTACAGATGAAAACAAATAAAATGTAATTGAATAGAATATCATATTTATCTGTAGTCTCTATCTAGATGAATATTCTGAGCAATTTCCTGCTCCCACCTGTCTCCATTTTCTAATAGTTTATCTTTATTATAAATTAATTCTTCTCTAGTTTCAGTTGCAAACTCAAAATTTGGACCCTCAACAATTGCATCAACTGGACAAGACTCTTGACACAAACCACAATAAATACATTTTGTCATATCAATATCATATCTTGTAGTTCTTCTACTGCCATCATCCCTAGGCTCAGCTTCAATTGTAATTGCTTGTGCAGGACAAACAGCTTCACATAATTTACAGGCAATACATCTTTCTTCACCACTTGGATATCTTCTTAAAGCATGTTCACCTCTAAACCGTGGACTTAAGGGTCCTTTTTCATGAGGGTAATTAATTGTTACTTTTGCTTTGAACATATATTTAAATGTTAAATATAAACCTTGCAAAAGTTCAAAAAGAGTAAAAGATTTAATTATTTTATACATATTAATTTGGCAGCATATCAAAGTAAACTAAAAATCCTGAAGTAGCGACTACCCAGAATAAAGAGAGTGGCAGAAATACCTTCCAACCCAATCTCATTAATTGATCATATCTATATCTTGGAAATGTTCCTCTTACCCAAATAAATAGAAATAATATAAATACAATTTTTATTGTAAACCAAATAACTCCTGGAATAACATTAAATGGGAAAATATCAAAAGGTGGAAGCCAACCTCCTAAAAAAAGTATTACTGTCATGGAACTCATCAAGATCATACTTGCATATTCACCCAGAAAAAATAATACAAAGGATGCTGAGGAATATTCAGTAAAAAAACCAGCAACAAGAGTTGACTCATCTTCTGGAAGATCAAAAGGCAACCTATTTGTTTCAGCAAGAGCTGATATAAAAAAAATAATAAACATTGGTAACAAGGGAATGGCAAACCATACAGTTTGTTGTGCCATTACTATTTTAGATAAATTTAATGATCCTACACACAATAAGACAGTAATTATAACAAAACCAATAGATACCTCATAAGAAACCATTTGAGCAGCTGATCTTAATGCACCTAAAAATGGATATTGGGAATTGCTTGCCCAGCCTGCCATAATTATTCCGTAAACACCTAATGAAGATACTGCAAAAAGATACATAATCCCAACATTGATATCAGAAACAACCCATCCTGGTGCAAAAGGAATTACAGCCCAACCAGCTAGACTTAACACCATTGTTATAATTGGTGCTAAAATAAATACAATTTTATTTGAACCACTTGGGATTATATTTTCTTTAGTAATTAACTTTAAAGCATCAGCAAAACTTTGCAGGATTCCAAATGGACCAACAATATTTGGGCC
>MDTG01204852.1_pt1 | contig 11609 bp, 11 predicted proteins | sample 811421 | NCBI WGS metagenome assembly MDTG01 (sample SAMN05326645, study PRJNA326480) | marine metagenome | isolation source: seawater | place: Pacific Ocean: South East | collected 2011
AAAAATAGATAATAATGACAAATAAATTGTTTCTTTTGTCTTACCTGATTTTTTATATTGAACGAAACTCAAAAATATAAAAGCTATTGAAGTAATCAAAAAATATATTGGTTCAATATTACCATCTAAGCCAACCATAATATTTATATTTAAACTATTGACATTTAAAATCACTTATTATATTACTAACGATAATTAATGGTTATCAATAGTAATATGCATGAATGATATAATAACAGACATAAAGGCTTTACAAGAAGAAACATTATTAAACCTTCAAAGCTCAAAAGCTAATAACACAGTACGAGCTTATAAGTCAGACTTTAATGATTTTGGAGTATTCTGCGCACAAAATGGATTTAAGTCTCTTCCATCCGAACCAAAGATAGTTTCTTTATATTTAACTCATTTATCAACTAAAGAAGCCAAAATGAGTACTTTAAAGCGTAGGTTAGTATCAATAGGTGTCATCCATAAATTAAAAGGGCATTATTTAGATACAAAACATCCTTCAATTATTGAAAATATTATGGGCATTAAAAGAAGGAAAGGTAGCATTCAAAAAACTAAAAAACCCTTGTTAATCAACAGTTTAAAATTAATAATTAATGCAGTAGATCAGCAAAATAAGCAAGAAATTAAAAAATTTAGAGATAGATCTATAATATTAATTGGCTTTTCAGGTGGATTTAGGAGAAATGAAATAGTCTCACTAAATTATGATGATCTAGATTTCGTTTCAGAAGGTTTAAAAATTAATATTAAGAGATCTAAAACAGATCAATTTGGTGCAGGTTTTACGAAAGCTCTACCCTACTTTGATAGCTCTCAATATTGCCCCGTGGTATCATTAAAAAACTGGATAGAAATTTCAAAAATAACCTCAGGCCCTGTATTCAGAAGATTTCTTAAAGGATCAAAGTTATCAGAAAAAAGATTAACCGATCAAACTGTAGCTTTGCTTATTAAAGAATATTTAAATTTAGCTGGTATAGACAGCAAAAATTACTCTGGGCATAGTTTAAGATCAGGCTTTGCAACATCAGCAGCAGAATCTGGTGCTGAAGAGCGAAATATAATGGCTATGACAGGTCATAAATCAACAGAGATGGTAAGAAGATATATTAAAGAAGCAAACTTATTTAAAAATAATGCATTAAATAAAATTAAAATATAATTATCTATTATGAAAAATTTTATTAGTTCTAAATATTTTTTTTAAAAAATTGCCTAAAATTGTATCGAAATTGTAATAAATATTTTGGTAGTTTTTAGCTTGGAATTTAAAAATTTTATTTAATGAATTTAAACCAAGTATATTAGACTCAAATCGCCCACCTATGATTAACGCATCATAACCATATCCGCTAATAAATAAATTATTTAATGATTGTGATGTTAATGAACACCATGGTTCATTAGGATTAAAATCACCAGATAGAACTAGGCCCTTATCAAAATCAAAAAAGTAACTTTTATCTAAATCTGATAATCTAAAAAATATTTTATATTTATTCTTATTAAAAAAATTATAAAAATAAAAAAGGTTATTCTTTTTTTTTGTAGTCTTAATAAATTTATCTGAGGAAGCTTTAAGATTATTAAAGTCGATTGTCTTTTCATAATAAGGTACGACGTTTATTTTTTTATAATCCTCATTGTATTTATTAAAAGAATCTATGTTAGATAAATTTGAGTGAAGATCCCACATATCTCCAGGATATAAACATAAAAATTTAACATTGGGATTTTCCCTCGAAAGATATTCAATAGTTTTATCAATTTTATTAGAAGAATCATTCATATAAAAGTTATCATGTTTAGAAAAGTAACAAAAACTTGCAAAAGGTATGACGGTTTTGGGATTTAGAAATTTAATATTATTCGAAAGTTGTTTTAAAATTTCAATTGACCATTTTCTTCTTTCATCTTTATTATCCTTATTTGATTTTCCAATGGCATAACTAAATTGAACCAAGAGAATGTCTATTGGACCAGTCAATTTTTTAATAAATTTAAGTTGAAAATCATTTTTAATGTCACAATCATTTAAGTTAAGTATCGTTAGATTGTTGATTTTTATAATAGCCATAGAGTCTAGATATTGAAAAGGAACTACTTGTATTGTAAAATCTTTACCTAGTTGAAATTTATCTTTAAAATTTATTTCATTAACATTAGGTGAAATTTTTTTTAAAAAATTAACAACTCTCTTATCAATTGTTTTCTGAAATAAAAAATTATTTTTATTAGAGAATATTTTTAAATTTGAAGGATTAAAATGATCTGGATGTTCATGACTAAACCATACAAAATTTGATTTTTTAAGATTTTCAATTGATTTTTGACTTGTATTAGATAATAAATCCCAAGAGTTATTAAAAACAGACCCTTCAATCCACGGATCCATAGCCAATGAAACGTTATTATGAGATAATATGAGACAAGAGTGGTTTACAAATTCAAGAGAAGCCATAGTTAAATGGACCTTATTATATCTTTACAAGCCTGGATACTATTTTTTTTAACTTTGTAATTTATTATTTTTTGAGCAAGTTTATTAGAACCTAGAAAATTGAAATTTTTATTATTTTTAAAAAAATTTTTCTTTATTTTTAAATCGTAATATTTTTCTAAATAATTAATAATTTTATTAATATGAAATCTTTTTCCACTAGAAATAATTAATTTATCGATATTTTTTTTTGAGATTGATAAATCATAAATTCCTTTACAAATATCATCTGCGTGTGAAAAATCTCCACTGATATTTAGTTTATAAATATTCTCGATAAAATTTTTATCTTTGTTCTTAAAGGAGTCTACTAATTTTGGTATTAAAAATTTTTTATTTCTAAATTCTGAGTCATGATTAAATAAAATGGCTGTTGTTGCATTAATATTGTGTTTTTTTTTTATAGATAAAATAAGCTTATGGGAGTCAATTTTATATTGTCCATAATATTCATTTGATTTAAATTTATTTTTTTCTGAAACCATTTTTTTAGAATTCTGTGAAAACATCAACGAAGATCCTGCAAAAATTAAATTAGTCTTTAGATTATTTTCTACTATTGAATCTAATAAATTTTTTGTACACCTCATGTTGTTTAAATAATCTATCTTATAAGTTTCTTTATTTTTTCTTTTTAAATGACTATTATTAGTTGAAGCTAGATGTAATATTATATTTGGTTTAATTGTCTCTAAATGAATCTTAATGTCTCTCTTAGATTTTAAATCATTAATCATATAAATAATTTTTTTGATTTTTGATTCTTGTCCTCTTTTAATAAATCCATAAACTTTAAACTTTTTTTTTAAGTAAAGTTTAGATAAAATCAACCCATCTTGTCCCAGTGCTCCTGTAATTAATACTTTTTTCAATTTGGGTAACTTGAGATTCTTATTAATAATCATATTTAACTTTCATTAATTAATTTCTTGTAATTTATGTTAAAATCATAATATTGATCTTTTTTATCATAATGTATTCATATTCAAATAAAAATCAAAAAATTGCAGTCATTGGATCTGGCTATTGGGGCTCCATAATCATTAACACCTTAATAAATTTAAAGTTCAAAAACATAATTGTTTTTGACACAAGTATTAAAAATAAACTTATAATAAAAAAAAAGTATAAGATTATTAAATTTGAGAATAATTTTTCAAAAATACTTAATGATAAGCTCATCAAGAATATTTTTGTTGTAACACCACCTATAGAGAATCTACCAATTGTAAAAAAATTGATTATTTATAATAAGAATATTTTTCTAGAAAAACCTGGTTTTCATAATTTAAAGAATTTAATAAAAGTTCAAAAATATTTGAGAAAATCTAAATCTAAATTAATGTTTGGCTATATTTACTTTTATAATGATCATATTGAAAAAATTAAAACAATTTTAGATAAAAAAATTCTTGGTGAACTTCAATATGTTAGTTTTAGTAGAAAAAATTTAGGCCCAATTAGAAGTGATGTTGATGTAGATTATGACCTTACATCACATGATCTAAGTATTATTAAAAAATTATTTAATAGATTGCCAAAAGTAATTTCTCATAAAAAATACTCCTTACTAACAAAAAATATCAGTGATATCTCAAATTTACACTTAAAATTAGGGGGCATCAATATAGATATAAATAATAGTTGGATAAATCCTACAAAAGAACGGCTAATTAAATTCATAGGTAAGAAAAAAATGTTATCTTTTGATGAAATGAATTTGGATAGCCCTATTAGAATTTATAACCAATATGCAAAATATCCTGAAATGAGTTTTTTTGATAAAAAATTTTATAAATCAAAAGCTTTGATATACAGGGGTAAAAGTAAATCAATCAAGACTAAATCAGTGTCACCATTAATCAATGAAATCAAGGAATTTTTTAGTACAAAAAAACCAATAACTGACATTAAATTAGCAAAAGAAATTTTAACTTTTCTAAAAAAGGTTTAAAATTTTTACTATTTTTAACATTTCTTTTTTACTTAATGTTGGATCGATTGGAATACTAAAGCATTTTTTAGCTAAATTTTCAGAATTTATATAATTATTTTTTTTAAATATTGATTTAAGTGCCTCAATTTGATTTAAGGATTTGGGGTAGTGAAATCCAAATTCAATATTATTTTTCTTAAATAAATCAACTAATTTTTTTTTATCATTAATCTTAATAACATATTGATGGTAAACCGAACCCTTGGAATAATTTAATTTAGTTATTTTTTTGTTTTTTATGTTTTCATCATAAAATTTTGCAATTTTTTTTCTTTTTTGATTATAGTTGTCTAATAATTTAATTTTTTCGATTAAAATAGAGGCCTGCAAAGTGTCTAGTCGGCTATTAAAACCAACTTGGGTGTGGATGAATTTTACTGTAGATCCTAAATTTCTAAAATTTTTAATTTTTTTGTAATGATTGAAATTATTTGTAGTGATAATTCCAGCATCACCATAAGCACCTAAATTTTTACCAGGATAAAGACTGAAACAAGATATATCAGCTAAAGATCCTACCCTTTCATTCCCTAGATTTGCGCCATGTGCTTGTGAGCAGTCATCAATAATATAAATATTATTTTTCTTAATCATTTTTTTTATTGTATTTATATTAACTACAGATCCATACAAATGTACTGGCATTATTACTTTAGTTTTTTTAGTAATTTTTTTTTTTAAATCGATAAGTGACATAGTGGGTTTTGATGGTTCTATATCGACCAAAATAGGTTTTAGACCAGCATTAATTACAGCAAAAGCTGTTGAGCAATATGTCATTGCAGGGATTATAACTTCAGACCCTTTTGGTAAATTTAATATTCTTAATGATATTGTTAGGGCGTCTGTACCATTAGCACACCCAATGGCATATTTGGCATTACAAATAAGTGCAAAAGATTTTTCAAATTTTTCAACAAAATTACCAAGAATATAATTATTTTTGTTTATTACACTGGTAATATTTTTAATAATATTATTTTTAATAGGACTATCTTGTTTTCGAATATTTAAGAATTTAATCATAAAATACAGGTTATTAAAGTTTTATATATTAAATATATTATCAATTATATTTAATATAATTTAGTATATTTTAATAGATGGTAATGGAAAAATAAATTTAGTTCCTTTTTTTCTAATTTTGTTTTCTCTTTTTAATATTTCATCCTTAAAATGCCAAGGTAACACTAGATAGTAGTCGGGATTACAAGATCTAGAAGTTTTTTCAGATATAATTTCTATATTTGTACCAGGGGTTTTTAGGCCAAATTTATCTGGATTTCTATCTGCAATATATTTTATTTTTTTATGATTAGTTTTATAAAACTGTAATAGTGTATTACCTTTAGTAGAAGCTCCATAGCCATGTATAATCTTATTTAATTTAATTTGTTTATCAATAAAAATATTTAATTTCTTCTTTAAAACATTAATTTTTTTAAAAAATTTTTTATAAGTAGAATAATCACCTAGCTTTAGTTTTTTTTCATGATCAATAACTTTTTTAATCTTTTTATTATTTATTTTAATCTTCGAATTTGATTTTGTAAGTAAATATTGTTTACTTCTACCATTAATATTAGTTTGGTTAATGTCAATTAATTTAAGACTATTTTTTTCAAACATATTGATCAAAACCTGTGTTGAATAATATTCAGCATGTTCATGACAAATAGTATCAAACATATTAAACTCAATCAAAGATGCTAAGTCAGCAAATTCTAGAAAAAAAATACCATCATCCTGTAAAAGATCATAAACTTCTCTTAAAAATTTATTTGGATCTGTAAGATCATAGAAAACAGATAAAGCTGTAATAATCTTAAATTTTTTTTTTGTTTTTGATAGTGCTACTTTTTTTGAAAAAAAATTATTAGAACAAAAATTTATTTGTCTATAATGTTTTTTATATTTATTTAAAATAGGATCTATACCAAAAGTAATAATTTTTTTGTCATAAAAGTTTAATAATGTCCCATCATTACTAGCAATATCTAATACATGGTCATTTTTTTTAAGTTTACTTATCTTAGACAAGTATTTAACAACATTTCTGACATGATTTATCATAGTTTTATTAATACCAGTTCTGTATCCATAATCTGGGCCATACATGTATTTTAAATTATATTTATTCTTAAGTTGAACTAGTTTACATTTCTTACATATTGCAAGATTGATAAATGCTTTCTTAACATTTTCACTGTTCTTTATAAATTTTCCTGTGAAAGATTGATTGCCAAGTGAAAATAATTTTTTAAGATTAGGACAACCACAATTTCTACATTTTTTAAGTTCCATAAGTATGAATTATATATATATATATATATAATATGGACTTCTATAAAAAAGTAATTTTTGTTTTTATTACATTCATTTTCTTTACAGCAGTTTTTGTAAAATTAATTGAACCTGTTTTTGAAAGACAAATATCTAAAATTTTTGAAGGAAAAAAGTTATCAGATAAAATTAAAAAAGAATTAGAAAGTAGTACAAAAGATTTTTCTCCAGAAAAAAAAGAGTTTTATAAAAAAATAGTTAAAGATACTTACAAAAAGTGGAAACCTTTAATAGATGAAGCGATAAACGAAGCAAATGATGAATTAAAAAATGATTAATTTGGAACACATTTCTTTGGTACATATAAAGAAAGATGATCTGGTATTTTACCATTATATTGATTAAGATTTATTTTTTTTAATAAATAATAATTTTGTAAATTTAATATTTTTTCATTACCTTCATAAGATAAAATTAATAGATTATTTTCATTAATTAATTTTTGTATATCCTTGAAAAGACTTGGCTCAAAATATTTTAACAAAATTTCTTTATGTGTTTGTACAACGAATGGTATCAATTGAATTTTTTTGAAATCCATTAATACAAAAAAATAACTATGACTTGTTAAATTAACTGAATATTCAATATTACACTTACTTTTAATTTTTTTTTGATAATTTATATATTCAATTAAAGGATACCATGTATTTTTATCCCATTTTTGATATGAAAAGTAAGGAATATTTTTGTCTTTAATTTTAGTCTTTAGATGTTTTAGGTCTTGAAAATGAATATATCTATTCCCATTGTAATGAGAGTTTGTCATTTCAAAAGAAAAGAAAAGACTAAAAAAAATAATAAAAGAAATGATAAAATTTGAAATAAATCTATTTTCTTTCTTTTTTAAATTATTAATCACATAAAATAATACAATTACACCTAAGGATAGGCTGGTTGCTAATTTATTCATTCCATATAATTGAGATTTAAAATTCAGCGAAAAAATAAGTAAATTTAATACTAATAAATTTTGATTTATTTTTTTAAAATTATTTTTAATTAAATAAATAAAATTTAAAGCTAAATAACCAATGTTTACAGTAAAAATGATTGTATAAAATACAAATTGTGGTTCATAAATAAAATTTGAGAAAGAATATATATATAAAAAATTTATATATTCAAAAAATTTATGCAATAACGAAATATTATAATGCTCTGATAAAATAAAAGGAATTTTTTGATACAAAATCCAAGTTTCGAATAAATTAAAAGAAATTAAATATATTAAAAATAAAATTATAATAAAAAAAAAACCAATGTTTATATAAAGGAATTTCTTTCTAAAATTAAATTGTTTTGCATTTAAGAAAACATATAAAATTGATAATGATAAAAGAAATAAAAGTAATATAAAATTATATACTATAGTTAAAGAAATATATGACATACCAAGCATAATTCCAGAGAGGAAATTCTTTCGAGAACTATTTGATATATAGAAACTGTAGAACAAAACTATAAAAAAAAAGGCGATGAAATCTGGCCACGGAGATGTCGGCCAAGGATATATTATAAAAATTGAAAATGATGAAAATAAACTATAAAAAAAATTGTTAGTTAATTTATAGGTTATTTTACTTATTAAAAATAAACTTATTGAGTAAATTAATGACGTAAAAACTACTATTGAAAATATATTTTTTTCAAATAATAACAAAACAAATGAATGAATTAATGTTGTGCCTAATCCATATTGTATAAAAATCTCTTCAAATGGTTTTTTTCCATTTAATAATTCAAGTGAATTTGAGAAGATGAAACCCCAATGATAACCATCATTTATAAATTGACCATTCCATATACCACCTATAAATGCAACAATAGGTACGATGTAGTAAAGAAATTTAATTTTTTTTTTTAAATATGTCATTTTTAAATATAGAAAAAATTTAATGATAAATAAAAATTGTCAAATATAATACATCTATTGTTTACGTATAGAATAACATGAAAACATTAATTGCAATACCAACATATAATGAATTTGGCAATATTAATAATCTTATAGAATCGATTAACTCTGAAACAAATGGTTTAGAAATTTTATTTATTGATGACAATTCAACAGACGGAACATTAGATCTAATTAATAATCAAATAAAAAAAAATGATAACATCAAATTGATATTGAATAATAATAAAATGGGTGTTGGCAGTGCTCATTTAGATGCAATTAATTATGCATATGAAAATAACTATGAAATTTTAATTACGATGGATGCAGATTTTACACACCATCCATCATATATAAATTTGATGATTAAAGCCATGGAGGATAATCACGTGATAATTGGATCAAGACATGAAAAACAAAACTCAATTAAATCTTGGCCCCTATTTAGAAAGTTTCTAACTCAATCAGCCTATTTATATACAAAATACCTATTGAATATAAATTTTGACGCCACAAGTGGATTTAGATTATATAATTTAAAGAAAATTAGATCCAATTTTTTTAATAATACAAAATCAAAAGGGTATTCTTTTTTTATTGAAACCTCATTTAAGTTTAGTTTATTCTTAAATGTAAAGACACTACCTATCGATATGCCAATCAGATTTGCAGAAAAATCTAAAATGAAAATCAATGATATGATAACTACTGTTTTGCTAATGATAAAATTGTTTTTTATAAAAAGATTTTAATTTAATTTGAGATGATTTCTCTGCAAAAAAAAAGTGTTTAGTGGGTATTTTCTATTTACTCTCTTAAGTTTTTTTTCTTTAAAATCATAGTAGTAATCATTATATGATTTTTTTTTCAAAAATTTTTTTATTTTTAGTATATCTTGATTAGTTTCTAGTATTATTATTGGCTTTGATCTATTAATCAACTTTTTTAAGCCTTTTACTACATTATATTCATAACCATTAGTATCAATTTTTATTAGATCGATATTAGAGTTCATTTTATTAATTTTTTTTATGTTGATCATTTTTTTTATAATTGAAATATTTTTCTTAAATTTAAAGTCAATATTTATTTGCTTATTTAGATAATATTTATTAAAAAAAGAATACGTTGTAAGATCGTATTTTTTTTTAAAAAATTTATATTGAGGCATAAATATATTACTTTTAAAGTTTTTAATACCAATTCCATATGGCCTTATAATCAATTTTTTAAGCTTCAAATTTCGAAGTATTTTTACAAATGTTTTGTCAGGTTCAAAACAATAAATTCTCTTTACCGATAAATTATTCAAAAAAAATTTTGATGCAATTCCATCACTAGCACCAATATCCAAAATTGTCATATTTTTTTTAAGATTAACTAATTTGATTCCTTCAAAATCTATTTCAAAAATATTTGTAAATCTAATCAATGATCTAGCAATCAAATATAATAACGGATGGTATCTGATAATTTTTTCAATGGAATATAATAATCCATTTTGTGTTTTGGATTCTTTATTTAATCTTAAATTTTTATTCATTTATTTGTAAATATATTTATTAAATATATTAAGATATTAAATATTTTTTATTATATTAAAGAAATCAATTTTTTGTATCTAACAAATTCCAGTTTTAATTTATTATTCTTAATTTTATGCCTTTTTAAACCAATTAAATTTTTAGACTTTTTTTTTGCTGGTTTTCCATAAAATTTATAACCAGGTATAACTTTAAGTTTTTTAGTAACAAATGAATTCATACCAATCATTGAGTAAGATCCAATAATTTGATTTTGATGGACGCTAACTCTAATGCCTAGTTGAGCACCTTGCATAATATGAACATTTCCCCCTAATATAACACCACTACTTAGGATAACTTTATTTTCTATAAAACAATCATGATCAATTGTTGTTGAATTCATAAAATAATTATTATTACCTACGAATGTTTTTTTTGAAATCTTTGTTGGTAGGTGAACATTACAATATTCGTTAAAGACATTCCCATTACCAATAAATATTTTTCCAATACTTTTTGAAGAAGGATGTTGTGCTTTATTACCAATTACAACATATGGACCTATAATATTATTTTTACCAATATTTAATTTTGTCCAATTTATAACAGCTGATTCATGAATTAAATTTCCATTAATTTTCTTAAATTTCAACACTCTTATTTAATCCATTTATATCTAAAACGTGATTTATTATTAAAAATTCGATTAATTAAAAAATCACTAACAATAGTGCAATCGAATAAGTCAAAATATCTTCTTTTTGCATTTTTAGATCTTTTTTTTAAAATTAAATCATTATCTTTAATATTGGATAACTTATATATTAAATTTTTTACAGATGAGTAAGTTTCAATCTCATCATTATCAAAAAAATCTTGATATTTAATATCTTTATGTATGAAAGGTAAAACACCATTACCCATAATTGAAGCGATTCTGTTGCTAGAACAATGTTTTGATGGACCGCCTCTACTTAGATTCAATGCAGTTTTTGATGTCATTAATTCTTTATCAAAATCATAATTCCATTTTGGTTGTTCATCAAATAAACCAAGAATTTTAAAATTAAAGTTATTATTTGATGAGATAATAAGATCATTAATAAAGTTAGTTCTTTCATCAAAGGAATTTTTTTTTAATTTACCAAAATTTACTCCATGACTTAAAGCAAAAAAAACATCTTTATATCTATTTGGGTGTTCATAAACTTTTAAACTTTCAATATTCTCATCAACCGGTATAGGTAAAAAATTTAATTTTTTTTTACTTATTTTTGATTTAATTGCGTCTGGATGCGTTGTAGTGAAATAACGATCAATTAAATCATC
>MDTG01215442.1_pt1 | contig 11609 bp, 7 predicted proteins | sample 811421 | NCBI WGS metagenome assembly MDTG01 (sample SAMN05326645, study PRJNA326480) | marine metagenome | isolation source: seawater | place: Pacific Ocean: South East | collected 2011
AACCCCCGAACAGAATAGGCCAAACAACCTGAGGGTTAAAAACACCAAAAAAAGAGTCGCCTGGTTTTGGAGAAAAATTATATAAAAATTTTGAGTTATATCCGCTGAGACTGCTCTCATTAAAGGCGCTAGACCATCCTTTTTCTGCTTCTTTATAGTCTTTAGAGAATACATCCAGAAGAAAATTGACGGTTACATCGAGGCGAGGGTTGGCGCTGAGATAGCGATAAATTGGCAAATGATAGTCCACAGGGTGGGTATTTATAATTAGAAGTTTATACTTATGATTTTTAGACATATTAATAAAAATTTAGCAGATAATCTACTTTATCACATTTATTTAAAACGATTAAGGAAGCTGCTTTCTGTTTCATTTAAAAGAACATAGAATAAAGAAAAATACTAATTTGAATAACTCTTAAACGCCGTAATCTTAGTCATATTAATTTTCACACATTTTTGAATTGGATAGGTATATCAGGAATTTTTGGGTTGTTAGGTTGGTCAAGTTCCATTGGTAGTTTCTTAATTTGTGATAACATTGTAGTTTGTCTATTGAAACACAACTCCAGTACTTGCGGCATTCCAGATGCTGTAACGTCACCATCGTTGTTACAGTGAATATGACAAATTGATAACGAAAATCTTTCGATAAAATTTTGTATTTTGCTTATGTGCAGATCGCAATCATGAAATTCAATAGCTAAAAATAAAATTCTGTCTTGTAGCAGTAAAATTTCCTCCAAGATCCTATACTCACCTCCCTCAATATCCACTTTCAATAATATCTTTTGAGCATGGGGTGGTACGTAATTCTCAAATGCATCATTTAGACAAAGGTGATTAGTAAATTCGTTTGGTCCAACAAATTGTTTGATATGATTTTTGCTCCCCGAAAAAAAGTTAAGGTAGTCGAAACAAAGAAAAATCCAGTGAAAAACGAGGTGCGGTTTATCTATACGAAGTATTGTTGCAACCACTTTTTTTGCAAAGAAGAATAAGCTTACACTCCCATCAAACGCTATCACGGAACGTTGAGTGGCAGAAAAAAAATCTTTTTCAAAACTCCAATCATTTGAAATGCCCAAACTAACAAGACAATCAGCATTTTGAATTGCATCTTCATCTATGATGTACCCCCCATCATTATTTTTTCCAAGACGCACGAACGAGCCAATGGATGTTGGTTTAAAAAACTCAGGTAAATTTGCTTGCATGACGAATTTTCAAACCTTCAAAATTTAAAGAGCTTAACCAGGTTTTTCCATTGAAGAGTAAAGATCACTTTTTCATAGTTTAGAGCTGAGTTTCAACTATTAGTTAATAGTTTTTCATAAACTTGCGATAAACTACTTGCATAGGCTTTCCAGGTAAAGTGGCTGGAGCGCTGTAATCCATAATGGCTAGATGACCGATAAAAACTATCATCAGTTATAAGCTTTATGGCAAGGTCTGATAAAGCCACTTCATCTTGAGCATCAATGATCAATCCATCTTTTCCTACTACTTCTGGAAGAGATGCACGATTTGAGACGATCACAGGTGTGCCTGTGGCCATTGCCTCTAATGGTGGCATGCCAAATCCTTCATAGAACGAGGGGAAAAAAAGAATATCTGAGGCTCTATAGAGTAAAGCAACTTCTTTTCTGGAAAGCTCTGAAAATGACCGAGGGAGAGGGTCTAAACGATATTTAGTAATTAGGTCATTAAAAGAAGGTGCGTTGCTTCCAAGCCGTGCTAGCTGGATATCTAAATATGGATAGAGGTCTTTTATTCGGCAGAAGGCTCTGATGCTTGTTTCTAGATTTTTATATTGCTCTTTGCCACTTATGAGAATGACTACTGATTTATTTGGAAGTCCCAATTTCTCGCGCGCAATGGACTTATTTATTTTGGCAGCGTCAAATAGGGTTTCATCGGCAGCCAGTGGGATAATTGCGATTCTTTCTTCTTTTAAGGAAAATCGGCTTATCAGGTCCTGTTTGGTGTTTTGGCTCCAAGTAATAATTTGATCATAGCTATTAAGAAATTTTAGGGAATACTTGAACAGAAGAGGATTATGTGGGTACCTAAGTCCGGGTACCTTACCTTCATAGCCCAATAATGGGATAAGATCTGAAAAAGTAAGAACCCTTTTTTGCGCTTTTAAAAAAGGCGCGAGGTGGGCGTACCCATCCTCCATAACGTGAGCAATATCAGTTTTTTGTTTGTTGGCTTGGATGGGATAGTCAATGAACCGTGCAGCTCGCATTGACAGATTAAATCTATTAGAGAGAAACCGTGTCCTACACGTTGGCCGGAATATCTCATACTGAAACTCTGGGTGACGGTGAGCCTTGCTGTTTTTTTTCACTTGCTTAGTGATGTAATTTATACTGACCCTCTGATCCTCAAGGAAGGAGTCAAAAAAAGTTATTTTTGGCATTTTTCTCCACAGAAATCGCAGTAATTAGCATTTGATTTATTTTTCATATAGCATTGGATTAAATTTTCTTCTTTGTGATGACAAATGTCATTTTATTTTGCTTTAAGAGTATACACTAAAAAGAGATAATGAAGAGACATTAATTATCGAACTAAATAGCTATCAGAATATTTTTTTATTTAACGAAGGACACCTAAGCAACATGCTTAATTTTCTAACCACCTTGGATAAATTTCTTAAATGATGCTGACGTCATAAAACAGAATTAAAGTTTGATAAGGTGAGCCGCAAACAAACCATCTTAATTTTTTTACGTTACTATCTGCCTGGTTTTCAATCTGGCGGACCAGTGCGATCTATTAGCAACATGGTTGACGAATTATCTGAGGAATTTGACTTCCGTATTATCACCTCCGATCGTGATTATCTTTCAGATGAGCCCTACTCAAATAGTCAAACCGGCGGGGAGGGTAACGGGCAAGCCGAATGGCATAAAGTCGGTGCGGCTGCTGTTCTCTATTTGACGCCTGCTGACCAGAATTGGCGTAATATGACTCGCCTTATTAGAGACATAAAGGCAGATGTCATTTATCTTAATAGCCTGTTTGATCCGCAATTCAGTATTCCTGTTTTATATGAAAAATGGCGAAAAGGTCCAGATATGCCGCCTCTGATTTGTGCACCGCGCGGTGAGACATCGCCAGGAGCCCTTGCTTTCAAGCGTGTTAAAAAATCTGTTTTTCTCTGTCTGCTTAGGATGAGCAGAGTGCCAATGCAGATTTTATTTCATGCAACCGCTGAAGCCGAAAGGACAGAAATTCAGACAAGCCTTGGTCGGGCGGTTGATGTGCATGTTGCGGGCAATTTCACTACTAAGTATGTGGCAAGGCAGCGTCATAAAAATTGGGCAAAGGAGGCAGCCGACGGACCTCTAAAAATAGCCTTCCTGTCACGCATTCATCCGAAAAAAAATCTGGACTATCTTCTTACCTGTTTGTGCCAGCTTCAACAGCCAGCTGAGCTTGCCATTTATGGCCCGATCGATGACCAGGCCTATTGGCAGGATTGTCAACGTTACATTACTAAAATGCCCACACATATATCAGCCTCCTATTATGGCGCGATTAAACATGATGAGGTCATGCCTGAATTGTCTGCCCATCATCTACTCTTTTTTCCCACTAAAGGTGAGAACTTTGGTCATATTATTCATGAAGCAGTGCAGGCTGGCTGTGTGCTCCTCATAAGTGATCAGACCCCATGGCAGGATCTTAGCGAACATCGGATCGGATGGTCACTACCGCTATCAGGCAAACAAGCCTTCATTGATGTGCTTGAAGAACTTGCAGGCTGGCAGTCCCACCAATGGGAGGCTCATGAGATAGCTGTGCGTTCCTATGCATCACGGATAAACATTACTAGTCAGGATAAACAAAATCATTTAGTGATGATACGAAAAGTAGCAGAAAACGGGTCCTGATGACTGCCCTGAAAATATGTTCAAAAATCATAAGGGCTCTGCTTTGTGCCAAGACGTCGGGAGCGATCTTGTAAAATGTGTGGAATCGCAGGGCTTTCCGGAGAAATCAGACAGCCTATAATGGAGACCCTGTCGGATGTCCTCCTTCATCGTGGTCCAGATGACAAAGGTAGTTTCGAAGCTCCGGATTATCAAATACAGCTTTTCCATCAGCGGCTGGCAATCCTAGATATAACAGATGCAGGGCATCAGCCAATGCAGAGCCCGGATAGTAGACTTGCACTAATTTATAATGGCGAAATATATAATTTTCCTGAATTGCGGCAAGAACTTGAACAGCTCGGCTATCAGTTCCGTAGCCAGTCTGATACCGAAGTTGTGCTTATGGCCTATGATGCGTGGGGACAGGATTTTCTCTGCCGGCTGAGCGGAATTTTTGCATTTGCATTATTCGATAAGACCCGGAAATCTGTTTTATTGGCGCGCGACCAGATGGGAGTAAAGCCGCTCTATTATGCATGCTCTAAGAATAGACTCGGCTTTTGCAGCGAAATAAAGGGGCTTGTCAGGCTGATGCCGGAGCTACGTGAAATAGACCAACAAGCTCTGCGTCAATATTTCAGTTTTATCTATTGTCCAGGCGATGCAACACCGCTTAAAGCCGTGCGCAAACTAGAGCCGGGCACAGCAATGTGGGTGCGTAACGGAAAAATTGAAATATGCTGGCAGTATTACCGCCTGCCTGCATTGGACCCATCACATCGGACAATGGCTGCTGAAGAGGCCATTGAGGGCACCAATCATCTGCTTCGCCAGGCTGTTAGACGTCAAATGATTTCAGATGTGCCACTTGGTGCTTTTCTGTCAGGCGGTGTTGATTCAACAGGAATTGTTGCGTTTGCCCGAGAACAGGCATCTGATATCCAGTGCTTTACAATACGTAACAGCGGAGGGCGTGATGCCGGAGAAACAGACGATTTACCTTTTGCTAAAATGGCAGCTAATTATCTTGATGTGCCGCTTGATATTATCGATGTAGAGGCTGATCAAATTCCGCAGGATATAGAAAATATGATTTGGCATTTGGACGAGCCGATTTCTGATCCGGCAAGTCTGAATACACTATATATTTCTCAATTGGCCCGGCAGAATGGAATAAAGGTTCTGTTGTCTGGCACTGGCGGCGACGATTTATTTAGCGGCTACCGACGCCATCATGCGCTATCGGTTAGTCAACATCTCAGTTGCCTTAGCCCGTGGCTTCGCGAGTTGCTCGTCCGGATGCTCGCACTTATGCCTGCAACTGGAGGGATTTCTCGCCGCCGCGATAAACTCTCTCAAATTCTTTCCAACAGTGCACAAAGTGGCCTGCCTGCCTATTTTCTCTGGGGAATGAAGGAGGATGTTGATAGTCTTTTCCTTGCAAGTGCTGAGGCACCTGTTGAATCTGTCATGCAACAGTTTTTGTCACAGGCAAATTCAGAGGCAAGTGCATTGCAACAGATGCTTGCTCTTGAACAACGGTTTTTTCTAGCAGACCATAATTTGAACTATTCTGATAAGATGGGTATGGCGGCAAGTGTGGAGGTCAGAGTGCCGTTTCTGGACCTCGATTTAGTGAAATTTGCAGCACAAATCCCTGACCATTTTAAGGTACGAGGCTTGCAGACAAAATGGGCACTCAAGCAGGCACTGCAAAATGATATACCGGCACCAATACTTAAACGTCCGAAAACAGGTTTTGGGGCGCCAATCCGGCGGTGGATGAGAAATGAGTTGAAGGAATTCTTGTCTGATATGCTCAGTTACGATGCTGTTAAGCGGCGTGGCCTTTTCGAACCAAAATTTGTACAATTGCTTATGGCTGAGAACGATTCTGGTAGCCGAGACGCGGCCTATACTTTATTTTCACTCCTATCGGTTGAAATTTGGTGTCAGAAGTTTCTCGACCGCTAGGAGAGGCAGAGCGTGTTGCTCTGTCTCGGGAACGGATAGAAAATGAAGCAACTCCAGCAGAGTTTAAAAAACGGTGATACCGAAATAGTTGATGTGCCATTACCTGATTATGCCCCAGGTGAAATTCGTATCAGGAGCCGTTGTAGCCTTATTTCTGCAGGCACAGAACGTACGCTGGTCAATTTTGGTAAAGCAAATTTGATAGAAAAGGCCAGGCAACAGCCCCAAAAAGTCCGTCAAGTCCTGCAGAAAGCAAAAACAGACGGTGTTCAGGCAACTTATAAAGCTGTTCAGTCAAAACTCAGTGAGCCCATCACAATGGGGTATTCTAATGTGGGTGTCATCGATGCCCTCGGCGCAAGAGTTACGGGATTTGCTAATGGTGACCGCGTTGTCTCTAACGGGCCACACGCCGAAATAGTTGTAGTCCCCGAAAACCTAGTCGCCCGTATCCCTGAAAATGTTTCTGATGATTCAGCCTGTTTTACAGTAGTATCGGCAATTGCGCTGCAAGGCGTTAGGCTGGCAGAGGTAACATTAGGGGAGCGGGTTGCTGTTATCGGGCTTGGACTGATTGGTTTGTTGACTGTTCAGCTTTTAAGGGCACAGGGCTGTCAGGTCATAGGTATGGATTATGACACGGAAAAATTAGCTCTTGCACAAGGTTATGGTGCGCAGACCGTACCTCTTTCTTCAAATAGTGATGCTGTCGAGCAGGCTCTGGTTTTTTCGGAGGGTCGCGGGGTCGATGCTGTTCTGATAACAGCGGCCACGACAAGCAACGAACCTGTCAAAGCAGCTGCCCTAATGAGCCGCCAGCGCGGTCGTATCATTCTTGTGGGTGTGGCTGGCCTCTCTTTGTCGCGTGATGAGTTCTATAGAAAGGAGCTCAGTTTTCAGGTGTCCTGCTCTTATGGGCCCGGACGCTATGATCCCTTTTATGAAGAAAAAGGGCAGGACTATCCATTTGGGTTGGTGCGCTGGACAGAGCAGCGCAATTTTGAGGCTGTTCTTCAGTTGATGGCAGATGGCAGATTAGATGTCTCGGCGCTTATCACGCATCGTTTTTCGTTTTCAGAGGCATCAGATGCTTATGCACTTCTTGGCGACACCACTGCCTCCACCATTGGCCTTATACTAACATATGACACAGATAATGTATCATCTGATGATGTTGTATCAACCCATTATGGGACACGCTCACCTGTTCATGATATGCAGACCCGGCTTGCTGTAATTGGGGCTGGAAATTATGCCCGTAATATACTCATACCAGCATTTAAAAAGGCTGGTGCTGTTTTGCACAGCGTGAGCTCTCAACATGGGATGAGCGCCGCAAATGCCGCCCGTCAATTTGGCTTTGCCGAAGCGACAAGTGATCCGGCTATTCAGCTATCAGGCACGGCAGATGCCGTTGTAATTACAACCCGACATGATAGTCATGCAGAACTGGTCTTGGCAGGATTGAGCGCAGGCAAACATGTCTTTGTTGAAAAGCCGCTTTGCTTGACGTTTGAAGAATTGGCCAAGATTGAGTCTGCGGTCAAAGAAATGGCTTCACGTCCACTTTTGATGGTTGGTTTTAACCGAAGATTTGCACCGCTCGTCCAGAGGATGAAAACAATTCTGTCATATGATGCTGCCCCAAAATCATTTGTTTATACTATAAATGCTGGTTCACTTGCCTCAGACCACTGGACAAAAGATCCAGAGGTAGGTGGGGGCCGCATAATCGGCGAAGCCTGTCATTTTATCGATTTACTGAGGTTTCTGGCAGGATGTCCGATAAAAGATATTGTAATCTCCAAGATGGGGGGGAAGTCAAATGATATTGCGACGCTGACACTCAGCTTCGCAGATGGCTCAATTGGCACAGTGCATTATCTGGCAAACGGACATCGTTCTTTTGGAAAAGAAAGACTTGAGGTTTTTTGTGATGGGAAAATTTTACAGCTTGATAATTTCCGCAAGTTAAAGGGATTTGGCTGGAAAGATTTCAAGGCATATTCCAGCCGTTCACAGGATAAGGGACAGATAGCTTGCGCGCGCGCATTTCTTGCTTCGATGAGAAAGGGTGGTCCGGATCCAATTGCTCTGGAACAGCTTTTTGAGGTCGCCCGTTTTAGCCTCTTTGCCGCCCGTGGACATTCATGATTGCGACATTTCTACTTTATGCTCGCACTCTAAAGTATCTCCGCTTTCGTCAGATATTTTATCGGTTTTGGCGGTTGCGCCCGCGTCTGATTGCCCCATTATCTGAGAAACTCTGTTTGCGCACACCTCAGGCATATCTATGCCCGCCTGTCAAAAAGCCAGTCTCCATGATTGGCCCAGAAAAATTCATCTTTCTGAATCGTGAGGATGAACTACCATCCTCTAATGATTGGTCTGCTCTCGGTGATGGGTTGCTCTGGCGGTATAATCTGCATTATTTTGACGATTTGACTGCCGCTAATAGCGCTGAGCGGGCAATTTGGCATAACGCATTTATCAATAAATGGATTGCAACTCAACCCTTTGGTTCGTCTGTAAGCTGGGATTCCTATCCATTGTCTTTACGCGCTGTGAACTGGATAAAGTTCCACCATTCGAGAACGAATCTCTCGCCTGAAATGCAGGAAAATCTTGCACAACAGATACACTGGTTGTCGCACCAGATAGAATGGCATTTGTGCGGAAATCATCTCTTTGCAAACGCTAAAGCTTTGATTTTTGGGGGCTGTTTTTTTGATGGTGAGGAGCCTGACAGATGGCTGAGGCAGGGGATAAATATTCTGGATCGGGAAATTGGCGAGCAAATTCTCCCGGATGGCGGACATTTTGAGCTAAGCCCTATGTATCATGCACTAATAACCGAAGATATTCTCGACCTTATTGCGGTGACTGACTGTTATCAGATGCCCTCTTTGCTTCAAAGGCGGAGACTGTTAGCAAGCACAGCTGGTGCAATGCTAGATTGGTTGCAAATCATGTGTCATCCTGACGGCCAAATCAGTTTTTTCAATGATGCCGCCTTGGGTATTGCGCCGTCGCTTGAAAACCTAAAAGCCTATTCTGATGCTCTGGGACTGATGCAGGCAGACACTGCCGATACGGTGCTTAAACGGCTTCCCGATAGTGGCTATTACCGCGCTGATATTGGAAGGTTCAGCCTACTGGTTGATATGGCAGATATTGGTGCATCCTATATTCCGGGCCATGCGCATGCCGACACGCTTAGCTTTGAGCTATCTGTTGACGGCTATAGGCTAATTGTGAATGGCGGTACCTCGACCTATAATCCGGGTCAACTCAGGCATCAGGAGCGGGGTACAGCCGCACACAGTACTGTTTGTATTGGCGCTCAAGATTCATCTGAAGTATGGGGTAATTTTCGTGTTGCTCGGCGTGCCTTTATCTCTGACATTTTGGTTGAGCATACACCAACATCTGTTTGCCTTTCTGCCAGTCACAATGGGTACCGCAGATTAATCGGCCGCCCGGTGCATTTCCGCCAATGGCAGTGTCGTTCCGGAGAAATACTGGTTTATGATAGGATCACGCCTGCTCATTGTGATGCTATCTGCAGGTTTATTCTGCACCCTCAGGTAGACGTTCAACAAAAGACAGATGATGTTGTTATATTAAACCTGCCGAACGGAAAATCACTTCAGATGAATCTACCTGGTGCCCGGATTGTTGCAACAACATATGCCCCTGAATTCGGATGTCGGCGAAATACCTCAGCTCTTATTGCGCCGCTGTCTAGCGGAAAATCTGCAGCCCGTCTTACTTTCAAGGAGCAGCGGTGAGCCATGCATATTCTGTTTCTAAGTGATAATTTTCCACCTGAATCAAATGCTCCCGCTAATCGGACTTTTGAACATGCCCGCCAGTGGGTAAGGGCAGGCCATCAGGTTACAGTGATCACCTGTGCTCCCAATTTTCCATTTGGCCTTGTGTTTTGCGGCTATAGAAACAGGATGTTCCAGACTGAGGAAATGAGTGGTATTACTGTTATTCGTGTCTGGAGTTTCATGGCTAAAAACAATGGTTTTTTTTTACGCCTTCTTGATTTTATGAGCTTCATGATAAGCGGGTTCCTGGGAGGTTTGCGGGTAAAAAATCTAGATGTTATTGTGGGGACTTCTCCTCAGTTCTTTGCAGTCTGTGCAGCTTATCTGCTTGCCAAGGTAAAGCGGCGTCCCTTCGTCTTTGAGATGAGGGATATTTGGCCGGAATCCATTGATGCTGTCGGCTTGAACAAAGCCGGTCTTTCCGTTCGTCTAGTTACTCCTCTGGCCGATTATCTTTATCGGAAGGCAGACCACATCGTTGTTGTCACAAACTCCTTTAAGACATATCTAACCAACAAAAATATTCAAGCAAGTCATATAACAGTCATCCCAAATGGCGTGGATACAAAAATGTTTCACCCCGTTCCGGCTGATGAAGTACTGCAGACGCAGTTGCAGTTAACAGGAAAATTTGTAGTGGGATATATTGGAACGCACGGTCTGGCGCATTGTCTGGAAACCCTTGTAGAGGCCGCTCGTCTCGCGAGCTTATCAGATGACTTGCGATCTGTACAATTTCTATCGGTCGGGACTGGTGCGCAGTTTGAGGTGATAAAAAAGCAGGCAGAGGGCCTGAATAACTTCACAATGACGGGACAGGTTAGAAGAGCAGATATTGCGCGCTATTGGTCCGTTCTAAATGCTGGTATCATTCATTTGAAAGACGCACCACTATTTGAGCATGTAATCCCCTCTAAAATATTTGAAGCCATGGCGATGGGAATTCCCCTGCTACATGGTGTACGGGGCGAATCTGCTGAAATCGTGCATAGCACAGGCATTGGGATTTGTTTTGCGCCGGAAGAGCCTGGGGCATTATTATCCGCTATCAGGCAGATGATGCTGGATAAGAAAGCCTATGTTGAAATGAAAACAAGTTGCATTTCAGCCGCGCAAACTTATAATCGGGCGGTTCTGGCTTACCGGATGGCTGATTGCCTGCAGGGGATAAAAAAACGTCATGAATAAAAAGGTTCTTCTAATTTTTGGAACCCGGCCAGAGGCTATAAAAATGGCGCCCGTTTTTCATGCTCTCAAGGCCCTACCTGACCTGTCTGTGGAGGTATGCGCAACAGGGCAACATCGTGAAATGCTGGATCAGGTTATAGAGCTTTTTGATATCGATATTAGCAAAAATTTAAATCTCATGACCAAACAGCAGGATTTATTTTCACTTACCTCAAAACTGCTCATGGAGTTGCGTTCATCACTCATAGAAAATAGACCGGATTGTATCCTTATTCATGGTGACACAACAACATCAATGGCAGCTGCACTGGCAGGGTTCTATCTTGAAATTCCTGTTGGCCATGTTGAAGCCGGACTGAGAACACACGACTTGCACTCTCCATTTCCTGAAGAATTTAATAGGCGGGTCAGCGGCATGATCGCAAAATGGCATTTCGCGCCTACTCAGCTTAACAGAGATAATCTCCTTTCAGAGAGCGTTAGCGATAGCCAGATTTTTGTCACGGGAAACACAGTTGTTGACGCGTTGCATCACATTCGTTCGCGCATTCATTCTAACATAAATTTGAAAACCAGAATTCAAAACCAACTTTCAGAGCATCTTGAATTTGATCCACAGGATGCAGGCCGTGTCATTTTACTCACCTGCCACAGGCGGGAAAATTTTGGTAGGGGGCTAAAACAGGTTTGCTCGGCGGTGACAGAATTGGCTACTGCCAATCCC
>MDTG01275461.1_pt1 | contig 11609 bp, 11 predicted proteins | sample 811421 | NCBI WGS metagenome assembly MDTG01 (sample SAMN05326645, study PRJNA326480) | marine metagenome | isolation source: seawater | place: Pacific Ocean: South East | collected 2011
GATGATGGCCCCAAGGGGAGGGGGGGGAGGTGTCTTTTGTGAATCGAGGACGCACAGCCCAGCAAATTGGGGCTTATCTGCACCGGCATAGGTCGCTTATCACATGGTGTGTTTGTTTCTACTCGCCGGACAAACTTTTAATCATATCCAGGGACTCTATAAAATCCTCCGTATCGAGAGTGAACTCATAAGCGCGAATTGCAGCAGCGACTTGTTGGTCGCCAAGGAGAGCATATTTCTTCAGCCACGCCTTGTGTTTAGGTAGTCCCGGATGAATAGCCAGGGCACCAATTGTATCGTGTGGCTGTGCGTGATCAAGATTCTGCAAAAAGACAAGGAGATGGGCCCGCGTATTGGCGTCAACCGACTTGAGACTGGGATCACTAAAACCATTACTCTCTCCCTTACCTTGACTGGCACGAAGAACACTCCCGCGAGGCAAAGAATTGAAGTCTGCCTTGAAACCACGACACTCCGCTATCAACAGCTTGATTTCAAGGTCCACTTCTTCTGCACCTTGCGATATTTGAGACATTGCACTGTGTCTCAAGGTCACGGACTCGCGCATCTTTCTAATGTTTGTACTCATCTCCTCCAATCGATTTGTTGAAACAGTATGATGTCCCTTCAGGTTCATGATCTGGGCCTTGAGCTTGGTGACTACCATCTCGCCTGCCGTTGAAGTCATCTTAATGCAAACCAAGTGCCACTTTCGAAACCCGTAGTTGATTTCCGAGTTACAGAGCCGAGATATTATCATGCTCATTGTGTTCCGCGCGTGTTTAAAAAGATGGACTTTTTGCTTCCATTTTTTTACGCCGTAGCGTAGCATCATAGAGCAACATTTGTTCAGAATTCTTATCATCAAAGCCCGCTGTCTTGGTGAGGCGTTTTGGATCATGAGGCGTGTGATCTCGCCAACAACTTTCTCAAGGCGCTGCTCTTGGATATTGCAATTCTCCCTGGCCTTCAGTATTTCGTATTGGAGGGCCTTGGTCTTTTCATCTAAACTCATTTTTGATTTGAGAAACGTCTCGTAGTACCACTTTTTCCATCCACCAATTAGTGCTGTATTTGCTAGACGCACCAGCATGCGAAGGGTAAGAGTGTACTTACGCCGGTACTCTTCCATTGCGTCCTTCCAAACCGTGAATGATTCGCGGGATTTTTGTCCGACCATTCTGCCAAATATTTTCAGGAGCAGCTGGCGTTGTTCCACAGACGCGTTCTTGAAGGCAAAATCTGCAGCAAGCTGGATTCGCTCTGTTATGCTCTTTTGGGCTTCATCAATGCGCCCTCTCAAAGAATTTAGCTCCACTCTTAAGGTCTTGACTTGTTCCTGCAACTGCATTTTTGTGAACTTTGCAGTGTTGCCATGCCATGCTTGCCAGGCTACCACCAACTGCATTCTACACATTCGTGTTACAACTTTTACTAGCAACTTGCGGCTAGAATCTGTCGACATGGAGGCAAGTTCCAATACCAAACATTCCCTCTCCTTTCGAGCATGCTCATGAGCAATCATCAATTGTTCAATCATTGCCTCAGTTTGGTCACGTTGCTCCCTCATGCGCAGTCGAATCTGCTCCATTTCCATCGCCGCAGACTCACTGAGCTTGGGTTCAACGGGTGGCAACGGCATATTGCTGCTAAAAGCCTTCAGCTCAGATGGGGCACCTGAACCGTAGGCGCCGGGGTAACTGTGCTTGCTCCCGGCCCGAGGTTGTTGCTTGCCTCCAAACCACTGCGCCTCCCGTGCGTCCAGGTCGTGTTTCGATGCATACGATGATTGACTCATTGGCATCTATGCACAGAGCACAACGCGGGCGCGTTCGGATATGATATATCCTATATATGTATATCTAAGCTTGCCAGTAATTTTTTAGGGTCTGGCACAGAACCTCACTAGATTGCAGGCGTTCCTCAATCCCGGATGGGCCCACATCCCAGTAGTCTTGCGCACGGTGGCACCTCAACCGAGCCCCGGCCCCGCGTGCCAGTGGCGGTAACTTCAAGTTGAATGATCATGATGATTCATAATGGAATTTGACTTGCCCGGGCCACTGCCGCTCAGGCCGACAGTGGCAGTGGGCCACTGCCAGTGGCAGGGGCCGGGCAGATTCGCGGTGACTGGCAACGGCGACGGTCACGGTCAATGGCTGTCACCACTAGCAGACTAGTGTACGTGTCCGAGTCCGAGTCCGAGTCGTCTCCTTAGACTGAAGTTTCAGGCTAAGCCTGAGGGTTGGGGGAGGCTGAGACTCAGAGGCCTAGGGCGAAAGTCGCAGCTGAGGCGAGATGTGGGCACGCATCCGCCCTTGACGTGTTTTTTAATTTGGCACTTTAACTACTAGCCTAGCAAGTAGAAGCGCACGAACCCAGGAGGCTGATCGCTACAGACGGGACAATACCGTTGCTTGCTCATCATTAAAATTATAAGCAGACCGATTGGGCGCAGACCGCAAATTGCCCTTGCGTACTGAGGATGCTTGTGCCATTAATCACTGTATATATTTTGCCTTTGCTTTGTGTTTTGATGGTAAATGAATATCATTCCATGAAGTTTCGAAAGACTATATTAAAATTTACTTGCACCTGCAGGAAGTAAGACTGATATTTCCAGAGAGCTAAGCAAGCCACACACCTGCCCAGCAGGCACAGTAACCAAACGGCAGCGACTTTTCCATGTCGACTTGCTGCGGACAATGTCACTGCTATACAGCTTTGCGGTGTTTCCCATGAAAAATGATGTGACTTCATCTCGCATAGACCCTGTTGGGCGCCAACAACAGATCCTAACTTGGGAAGTACCAGCTGTCGTCGGCACATCGCAAAAGCCATAGCCACTTAAGTGGGACCGCCCGTGCTACAAAACGAGACAGATATATACATGAATACTATAATCTAATTATCACGTGCCTCATCAATTTGTTTTATATGCAACACAAGCTTAGGCCAGCCAAGTGGAGACCGCATTGCGAAATGAACATTAATCGGGTGGTTCCAGATGGTCCTAAGCTCACCAGACGGCGTGGCAGCCTGCGTCTGTCCATGCGTATCGCCCTGGATTCATGGATCATCAGACATTAGGACAAACTATTACCTCCAGAAGAACCCACTGGTTGTCCCATTGGAGATGCCATTGGCAAGCCACGCCAAAACTTGAATTCGAGAATCCGAGACCGAAAATTATTTCGCCCATGATGAACGCCTCTGGGATCAGCTCGGTTTCAAATTGATGTGAACTGGCTGCTCCTCTCTCAATATCGTTGCATTTTAATAATGCCCGCAAAGGCCGGATTTCTCTTATTTTTGGTCCGACCAGGGCGTTCAGACCGTCTGCTTGCTCGTTGGCGTTCGACTCGTGATTTTCTGGCATACTGCGTGGTAACGTTAACTCTCTAAATCAATATGTTGTATTGACAAATATCTACCTACTTAGTACATGTAGTAAAATTAACGAGTCGCACGGGCAGACTTACCTCACTTCCAGGCCACACGCCAATGGCGGAATATGTATATAGACTGGCGGTCCTGTGAGATGAGGTAGTGAGCCTGCCAGTCACGGTGGCCGCCAATCAGCCTGAGGCTGGCCGCAGACTCAGGCTGAGTGCCAGACTGAGTGACTCGGAGCCTGAGTAGGAGTCTCCGAGTCTATCTGAGTCAAGGTGGCTTACCCTGGGGACCCTGAGCTCCACTGGTATGTCGCCTGATAGGAAAAACATAGCCTGAGCCACGGTCACCGCAACGCTGGTCACGGTATTTTATTTCCCTTTAGGTGGACAGCACGATGGGATAATGTTCTTGGGAGCCTAGGAGGGCATGTCAATCTCGTCTCCAATTAGCCTAGGATGAACTTGAATTCCCCCAGGTTGCGACGTTTACTAATAGTCCGTGAATCCGCCTGAACTTGGGCGCCTAGATGTGCCGCCGCGGCGGCTGCGCCTACCGTGTCTTAGAGCCCACTTGACCAATCGGAGCTGCACTATCATGATGACATCAAATCCTGAGCCGCGCGGCGGTAACTGAAATCCGAGTCGAGCCCGGGCCCGGGGCGGGGAAGTCGCATTAGACACGTTAGCCAAGGGGGGGGGTTCTTGTACGAGCGGTCGTTTGGGCTGCGGGGCCCAATTTTCCTAGTTTCCACCCTAGGGCCGCATACTCTAATACAGGCTACAGGCTCGGGCAATCGCCAGCCTCTGCCATGGGACTTGATTATGACAACTCGGCATTCTACTACTTCAGCATGACGATGCTTGGAATTTATGTAGTCCCGACGACTGTTTGGGCCTTGAATTACTCTCTCCGCGAATATGCCGCGCGAGAGCGCACATACATATAATTGTCCCACTTGCAGGTGCTTTGTTCCCGGCGCAGCGAGATAATGAGGAGGCCCGAACAAGTAAGTCTATCCTGCCTTCTTTATTCCATTAATCACATTCCCAGGTTTAGAAAGACAAAAAGTTGGTCTGTTGAAGGAACACAGATCAGCACGGAGGCTGCTGACAGACACCAAGTTTTTAGTGAACTTAACTCTCCTATCAGTTGCGTGGACGGTTCTATTGATGCTAGTTCGAGTCCCTGGCTGAGAAAATATTATTGATTGATTGCATTTTTCCTTAGATTCCAACCACTAGGCCTTGACGTTTGATGCGGAACTTGCGTCATTTGATCCTTTTAAGATTTTGGGTGTCAAATCGAGCTCTGAAGAAAAGGAAATTCGCAAGGCCTATCGCAAACTCTCGCTCGAGTACCACCCAGATAAGAACAAGGGCAACAAAAATGCCGAAGAGATGTTCATGAAGGTGGCGAAGGCTTATGAAGCTCTGACAGATGAGGAGGCAAGAGAAAATTGGCTCAAATACGGCAACCCTGACGGTAAACAATCTCTTGAAGTCTCAATTGGTCTTCCGACCTTTTTATTGGATGAGTCCAACCATTATGCCATCCTCTGTGCCTACCTCGGTGTGCTTGTGGTAATTATACCAGCCATTGTTGCTGCGTGGTACCAACACTCACGCAAATATGGTGAGAATAATGTGATGTATGAAACATACAGCTTCTTTCTTCACGTGCTATCTGAGCATTCAACAATCAGGATGCTGCCGGAGGTCTTAGCGGGAGCCAGAGAGAACAGATCTGCCGCAGACTCTGGAAATGCGACTAAGCAAGCAGAGGTATCACGTTTACTTGCCCACTTGCGACAGGGACATATGCACAAGCCGCGTTTTGAGCATCCGGTTGTGCTCAAGGGCAATGCCCTATTCCATGCCCACTTAACTCGCATAGAGCTTTCTCCATTGCTTTGCGTGGACCTGCATGTTCTTCTAGCTAATGCTCCTACCCTCATTGACGCTATGATGGAACTCGCTCAATCGCAAAGATGGCTGCAAACGTCTCTCAACATAGTTGACTTTTCGCAGTACTTGACGCAAGCGTTGTGGATAAAGGACCACTCTTTGGCCCAACTACCACACTTTGGCCTCAAGGAGATTCAGCACTGTGTCAAGGGAAAGGGTGCAGTAAAAGGCTTGCGTGAGTACCTGAAAGTACCTGACGAGCACAAAAAAGGACTAGCAAGTATGTCAGACGTGCAGTGTACTGATATTATTAATGTTTGCAAATTAATGCCTGTTCTTCGGAGTAAATTCCAATTGTACGTGGAAGATGAGGCTGAGATTGCCGAGCGAGACCTTGTCACCCTGCGCGTCACTTTTGAACGTACAAATATTGCAGATGGTACGTCGGCCCAACCTGTTCATGCTCCCAAATTTCCCGCCGCACGCCTTGAATCCTGGTGGATTCTTGTTTCGGATCGTGCTGATAACCTCATTCTTGCTGATAAAATTAACAGCCAGTCGAGACTGGTGGATCATCGTGTAAAATTTCTCGCCCCTCCGAGAGCAGGGACCTACATATTCAATATCGACCTCAAGTCATCAGATTATCTTGGTCTCGACATTCGCGAACAACTCAAGATGACAGTGATACCTGCAGAGCAGTTGCCGGCGTACACCGCACACCCCGATGACCTAAATCTGGACGATGAGCCGACTCTATTTGAACAAGTCATGTCTGGCAATGCAGACTCAGACTCAGAGACAGATGAGGACGAACTTGATCGCAACAGTAACGCTGATGTAAACGAAGATAGTGACGGTGCTCTGCTCACAGAGGCTGAACGCCGTCGACGAAAAGCACGTATTCAGCGAAAAAAACAATCTAAGCAAAGCTCTGAAAATTCGCATACTGCAAATGATAGTGGGAGCAAGTAAGATGCTTAAGCAGTGCGGCTTTCTTATACCAGCAGTGCATACAATAGGCCTTTGTCAATATGATCACATCCCTCCGCGACTTCTTGCTAAAACGAGGAAAGTTGAGATTAAGGAAGGTGGAACGACACACCAAACGTGGTGTACATACTTTCTAGTAGCTGCAAACTGCAGCAACCCCGCTCCCGGGCGCGGCATCCGGTCCTAGAACCCGGAGTGGCTTTTATTGGTCTTATCAGAACGAGGTAGCAGTGTGTTATTTGTGAAGAGGCGAACCAGGCGGCGGTGGACTACTGGGGGGATATGGTTCGCTGATGACGGTCTACTCCGCACTTAACCTCCGGAGAAATGAACCCCATGCCGGCCCTGAGGTCGCGACGGGTACTGATAGGTGATTGCGGCCATCAGGGCATGGGCTACATACATGGAGTGCGTGGCATCAGATCAAAATCACTTCTAGGAACCGCGGGGGAGAATCCCAGAACATAATACTCACTTTAATATTCATGCGGCAGACTTCAAAGACACGAGTGCCTAGGTTCTCACCAGAGAACAAGCTTAGTTGCACTCAGAAATTCCGCTCCAGGATTCGCATTGCTTCCCGTGTCGCACATGGCGCAACGGCTCATTATCTTGTGCAAACTAGGCCCCATTAGTACCCAAGGCGCACTCCATCAACAACGGTCTACAGATGTTTCGATCCTGCCGCTCCCCACGGGAGGCATCTGCCTACCTTGGGCTGATTAAACGCAACCCTTTAGAAAAGCACGAAGCCTGTTCCAAACCTTCTCCAAGGCTCGGGCAACCTTGCAATTTTAAGTATGTAAACATAGCCATACAGCACTATTGCATTTGAAGCCGCTACCGAACGCCACTTGGAGGATGCGGTGGCCTTTTTGAGGCTGTTGGACTTTACATACGTAGTCCATCTCATACCATATGGAGGAAGAGGACGTATTGCCATAGTTATATAGAGCATACTTGCTGGGTTCTGCATGCTCCGGTTGAAGCCTGAGGTTGTTTGCGACACCATCCACAACAGCTCGTCCACCAGCATGAATGCACCAGTAATCGATGCCACGCTTAAAGTCGGGAACATAAGCGGGTATCTTGGAGGGGATCCAGTATGAGATAAGCTTGTTGATATATGTCGCTCCCGTCTCTTTGTGGAGGTCAAAGGTCTTGCACAGATACTTGCATAGCTTCTTCTGGGCGAGTGTGTACGCAACACGAATCTGCTCAGAGAGAGGCAGTACATAAGGACCTAAGACTGTAAAGTTTTTTTCCATGGTGCGACCAGCAATATTCACGATGTTGCGATCAAGCCTGACGCCGTGTTCTCCATTAGCGTCCTGGCACTCATAGACAGCATCATAAGCTTCGTCTCCAGTCCCTTGTGTCCGAACAACGCGCAAAAGCTTAAACTTAGATCGTTGGCCATCGCGCCATTTGTTAGACAAAAGCATTGCAGCACCACCGCAGCGGAATAGTGTATTTTGTAGGAGCATGCTCCGCTCATTACCATGGTAGAGATTCTGGGTCAGGTTTTCTGTTGAAACGACAAGTGCAACTTTGTTTGGATGGGACCGGAGCACATTCTGCGCAAGCTCAATGCCAACAAGACTTGCAGAGCAACCCATGCCGCTCAAATTGTAAGCCATGACGTCCCCACGCATTTTGAAGCGATTCATGACCATAGCACAGAGAGAAGGTGTTGGGGAAAAAAGACTGCAGTTTACAATCAAAATGTCTACTTCAGTTGGGTATGTCTCTGTACGGTGAAGACAATTTCTGACTACCTCGCAAATCACCGTCTCAGATTCCTTTCGTGCTGCCTCCACCGATTGATCAGCAGTTGCCGATTCACTGTTCAGACACTGTGTAATTCCCGGTGGCCATGCTGTCCGTTGACCCGTCCCAGATTTGTCCAGTATACGTTTCAGGAATGAGATACTCTCTTCTGTGAAACATCGCTGCCGCCTCATGCATGTCATTAGTTGCTCATGAGTTAATCGCCAACTGTCTGGGGGTTCAAACGTTACAAAATCTACGAGGTACACGGGATGGTGGTGACGCGCCAAGTACCAGACAAGGCACAGTCCGAGGAGCGTTGAGCGCCAGGACATGTCCAATAGCGCTGGAGGAAGGCTGCGCAACACTTCTAAGGCGACTTCTACAGGCACACTTGGTCCGATAGTGACCATATCAAAAGTTATTTGAGATGCCAGGTAAAAAAGCAAAGTGACCAAAACATGCCTGAAGTTACGACTTGTAAGGGTACATGCATCCATTCCAGACGCTGTAAACACGCGGGTAAAAAGTTAGGGCGACGTGCCACCAATTTACCATACCAATAAGTCGAGACCGCCGTACCCTGTACTCCGCATGGCTTGTCTTGTCATCAACCGATGCGATCGAGCCATCCGAGTCTACCTGATGTATTTTATCGAGATTCCCCATGTCACGGATGGACGAGGATGACACAACCATTGCGGCAAGTCGCTCTTCCTACTAGCTCATAGACCGGCGCGCTAGTGGGAAATCGTGGACGGGGCGCAAATGAGAGTTACAGAGGACGCGCAAAACAACATGCAGTGACCCACCCCCCCCCCAGCGGCTGACAAAGCGGGACTCGGAGGTGGTGGATATTCGTTTCAAGTTACGCGAGCTCGTTTGGCTCCTAGTACCTACAATCTCTACTAGTATAGCTTTCTCATAGCTCTGTGTGCGGCGCGCCTCGGCGGAATTCGAGCCGGCTATCCGAGTTTGGCACCCGAAGGGCGGGCCCCGCTTGGGGCCGGGCCGGGCCCGGGCCCGGGCCCGCCCGGTGCCAGTGGGCCCCGCCGGCGGCCGGCTGTGCAAAAATTAACGACCTTTGGTATGCGGGCCCTTTTTCATCTACTAGGAAGCTCTCGGACGACTGCCGGGGGGGTTATTTATCAACTTTCAAAAATAGTACCAGCACCGTAACTGTAGGTAGTACGCGCGTTATAAGCTTAAGTTACGAGCATAGAATCGTCGGTAGGCTAAACGCCTCGCTGAGATCTATAATTTGTAATCTGTGCACTAGTGCTCGCTGAAGATGAATAACAATCGCGAAAATCTTGTTTATCTTGCTAAACTTGCCGAGCAGGCCGAGCGCTTCGACGAGATGGCAAAATCAGCGTACGGAGGATCGAGGTCATGGGGAGGGGGAGGGGGCGCGCGACTTGACCGAGTCAATTGATGGCGGGGGGGGGGAGGGCGCTAGCCTACATCGGGCATGGGGCTTGTAGAAGAAAACTCGAGGGAGTGACCAGTCCCAAATACAATATCTCAGGTTGATCACATGAAGAACGTGGCAAATTTCTCTGAGGAGCTATCTGTCGAGGAGCGCAACCTGCTCTCTGTTGCTTATAAGAATGTGATTGGCTCACGTCGCGCATCCTGGCGTGTCATTTCTTCAATCGAGCAGAAATCTGATTCGGAAAAAACGGCACTCATAACCAACTATAAGAAAAAGATTGAGACAGAATTAGAAACAATATGCGAGGACATCCTTAACATCATCGAGAATACACTGATCCCAAACTCCGTCGGCGACGAGGGTAAGGTATTCTATTACAAGATGAAGGGTGACTATCACCGCTACCTTGCCGAATTTCAAAGCGCCGATAAACGCAAGGGATCTTCATCCAGCGCCTTGGACTCATATCAACAGGCTTCGCAAATTGCCAACAAAGACTTACCGCCCACCCACCCTATCCGCCTTGGCCTTGCACTCAACTTCTCTGTCTTCTATTACGAGATTCTGAATTCTCCAGACCGCGCGTGTCACATCGCCAAACAGGCTTTCGACGACGCCATTGCTGAACTGGATACTCTTTCTGAAGAATCATACAAGGACTCTACCCTCATCATGCAGCTCCTTCGCGACAATCTTACTCTCTGGACCTCTGACAATGCTGACAATAATCATGAAACCGGGGATGGGACTGCCGTTGAAGATGTTTAAATGCACTAGAAGTGTCCCTGGTGTGCATCAATCAACCAAAGAACTCATTAGTCTCCACAATCCCACTACGAGCACACAGCCTGCGACCACCGACCGCGACATTCTAGAGGTCCAATCCAGAGGGCCTTTGCGAAGTGAATGCGGGACGGGTATCGTGCAGCTGCCACAGGCCCCACTACCCCCCACCATAAACAAACAAAACTCGGTAAAACGGAGGGCCAGGCCCCGGGGAGGGAGACCTAAGGGTCTCAGGGAGCCTGAGGCTGAGTTCTACTAGTAGGAACCAGGCTGCAAATTACCTGAAGGGTTATTAACCCTTGCGCCGCCCGGGGTTATTAACCCGGGTTATTAACCCCACAATCTTCAAGTTATAGACTCGGAGGGGTAGGGGAGGGCCCCCCATGGGCCATGGCCCGGGGCCATTGCCAGTGGCGCGGGCCCGGGCCGCGCCGGGCCGCTGGCGGAGATCCAATCCTCCACGTAGGATATTTGTTTCCAGTTAAGCCTGAGATTATTATGAGGATGAATGGGCTGCCAAATAAGGCTAGAGTAGCTGATTTCCAGGACTCGGATGGAGAGCTGCTATACTCTTTATGATCGAGAGGGCTCAAATCAAGCGGAGCACCCTGATCAAGAAATTGAATCGCTATGCACACCAGTGGTATAAATACGGTGCTCTTGAATTGATTCATGTATTTGCCTTCCATTGTATCTGCAATTATTTCTAGTTTTATAAGATTAGCGATTGCAAAAAGAAAGCATTCATGACATCGGGGCGCAAGTTGTTGCAAGAGCCTGAGCTACCTGCGATGCAGGGGGAAACGGAGTGTGTAGCTCCGGACTTCCCCGGCAGCGTAGTGTAGTCGTCTAACGAAATAGTTTCTCCCATGTTTGATGGGGTTAGTTGATTTCAGGTTAGTTGACACGGCCCGTGTTGGTTGAGCTGGTGTGTCTGCGTCGACTCAGAAATGTTCGTTTACCATGTAAGAGAAGTGGAGCTTGCTTGTAGTTTTCATTTAAAGGAGGATGCCCCAGGCGCAGAACACCAAGGTTCTCCTCGAGTGCAATGGAAATACACGTCTAGTAGGATCCCAAGGTTCAACTGAGACGTATCCAAGCAATTTCGTTAGACGACTACACTACGCTGCCGGGGAACTCCGGAGCTACACACTCTATTTCCCTATGCATCGCATCGAGGTAATCTAGTTGTTTTGATTCTTCAAGTTGCAGTACAATAAACCTGCACGAAAGATTATCTCGCACAGGGGGAAAGCCCCTGGGATGGCTCACTTATGATCTCGTTTGCGCCGTAAGGCTCTATAAGTGCCATCGCCAAAATGCGC
>MDTG01388872.1_pt1 | contig 11609 bp, 9 predicted proteins | sample 811421 | NCBI WGS metagenome assembly MDTG01 (sample SAMN05326645, study PRJNA326480) | marine metagenome | isolation source: seawater | place: Pacific Ocean: South East | collected 2011
AGTCTTTACTCTCATCCAACAAGCAGTACGGAGGACTGCCTGCCTGCCGAAGCGTAGCCCAGGCAGGCGCCACACCCCGATTAGTCTTCGTGGAAACCCTTAGCTTCCAACGAGGATGCAAGTTTAACAATTAGATTTTGAATTGGTCAAACGGAAACCACTTTTTCGTGCTTTCCTTTCTTTAAAATTTTAGCCAACACGTAAATTCCCCCAAGCATTACATAAAACCCACCAAACCAGGCAAAGGTGTTATCTACATGGCCGCAGCAATGAATATAGTCGTACAACAGAGTGCCGAAGTAGGGTAGGCTGGTAAATAAAAATAGGGGAATAGCCAGTTTGTAGCCCGGTTGCGCTTCTAGTTGATGTCTCTCTTCCACTTTCTCAAAAAATTCCAAAGAGGCATACGCGCTGAAGAACGTGGCGGTTTCAAATTTTGATGAACGGCAGCGGGCTTCGGACTTTAGACCTGAAGCGCTCTCTGACTTGGGTTTTGCAGAATAACATTTCCTTAACCAATATTGCTAATGAACTGCGTAACTTGGGCATTACTAATCTTACCTGTATTCTATGTTTTATAAAAAGACTGTCTTCTTTCTGTTTTCATTTTTCTTAGCACAAAGTGCTTTTTCGCAACAACTAGATATTCAGGGTCATAGAGGTGCGAGAGGGCTGTTGCCTGAAAATACCATTCCCGCCTTTATCAGAGCTTTAGAAGAAGGGGTAACCACGCTGGAACTGGATGTGGTGATTACCAAAGACAAACAAGTGGTGATTTCGCATGAGCCCTACATGTCGGCCGATATCTGCTCCAAACCCAATGGAGAGGCGGTGAGCAAATCGGAGGCTCATGAGCTGAATATTTATCGAATGACCTATGAAGAAGTGGCTTCGTTTGACTGCGGTAGCCGTGGTAATGCCAGATTCCCTCAACAGGAACAAATGAAGGTAGCCAAGCCGCTGCTTCGCGAAATGATTCGCATCGTGGAAAACTATCTGAAGAAAAACAATCTGCCCCCTGTAATGTATAACATAGAACTAAAGAGCAGCCCCAAAGGTGATGGCATTAGCCACCCTCAGGTATCTGAATTTGCCGATTTAGTGCAGCAGGTTATTGCTCAAGAGTTGCCTGAGAGCAGGTACACCATTCAGTGTTTTGATTTTAGGGTGCTGAAGTACTACCATGAAAAATATCCTCAGGTAACCTTGGTGGCCTTAGTTTCGAATGCCCGAAGGGTAGAGGCCACGGTTGAAACACTTGGATTTACCCCGGCCATATATAGTCCCAACCATACATTCTTGAGGAAAAAGGATGTGGAACTAAGCCATAGCCTAGGAATGAAGGTGGTGCCATGGACTGTAAACGACAGGGAGCGTATGGAAAAATTAGTGGAGTGGGGGGTAGATGGTATTATTACCGATTATCCGGATAGGGCAAAAGGGCTGTAGGCATTTTAAAGTTGTTTGAAAACGCTAACAAAGAGATTTAACCAGCTTACTTTGAGTGACTTAATTTTTGTTCAGTGTGCAATGTACCTGAGCAAGTACACATAAAACCTTTCATCCTCATTTTATCGTAAGGTATAAGTCTTTATTTTTGGCGACCTTGAGAGATGAAGCTGGTAGAAGTCAACGATAAGTCCACTGAAAAACAATTTCTTTTACTGCCAGTAAGGCTGTATAAGCATGAGAAAAATTGGATTCGTCCGCTAGACAAGGACATCAAGGCTGTATTCGATCCGGCCAAGAACAAAAACTACAAGCAAGGTGAGGCCATTCGGTGGATACTCCTCAACGATAGTAATGAAGTAATTGGCCGAATAGCGGCCTTCTACATTAAAAAAGTGGCACAAGCCCAGGAACAACCTACCGGTGGAGTGGGCTTTTTTGAGTGTATAAACAGTCGGGAGGCAGCTTTTGCCTTGTTCGATGCTTCCAAAAAATGGTTGGAAGAGCGAGGTATGGAAGCTATGGATGGCCCCATAAACTTTGGAGATCGAAACAATTGGTGGGGCTTGCTGGTCGATGGTTTTCATGAGCCCAACTATCAAATGCCCTATCATTTACCTTATTACAAAGACCTCTTTGAGGCCTATGGGTTTAAAGAATACTTCAAGCAGTTTACCTATCGAAGACCAATGGGCAGCGAGGTAGATTTTACTCCACGCTTCTACGAAAAAGCGCAGAAAACACTCAACGACCCCGACTACGAGTTTCGTCACATTACCAAAAAGGAATACGATGTAGCCCACGAATACTTTTACGAGGTCTACAACAAAGCCTGGGCCGGCCATAGCGGTGTTAAACCCATGTCTATGCAACAGGCAAAAGCCACATTTAAAATGCTTAAACCCATTGCGGATATCAAGCTGCTATGGTTTGGTTTTCACAAGGGTAGTCCCATCGCATTCTTTATTTCAATTCCCGAGCTCAATCAAATCTATAAACATCTGAATGGGCAATGGAATTTATGGAGTAAGCTCAAGTTTATGTACCTTCTCAAAAGAGGCGTATGCAAAACAGGCTTGGGTATTGTGTTTGGAGTGGTGCCTGAGCATCAAAAGAAAGGGGTAGAGGGAGGCTTGGTAATTTCATTTGTGAAGAAAATGGCCTGGAAAGACGGTTTTCACTACAACGATATTGAAATGAACTGGATCGGAGACTTTAACCCGAAAATGATGCGCGTGGTGGAGCAAATAGGTGGTGAAATTCACAAAACCCACATTACCTATCGCAAGCTTTTCGACCCCAACAAAGAGTTTAAACGAGCAGCAATTATTCTATAACCTGTTATGAGCAAAAAATACGATGTATATGGCTTGGGCAATGCCCTGGTCGATTTAGAGTTTCAAGTGAACGACCAGTTTCTTTATGATCACAAAGTAAAGAAAGGATTAATGACGCTAGTCGATGAAGCCACTCAATTCAGGTTGATAAATGCCATTAACCAGAACGATTTGGTGAGAAAGTCTGGCGGATCGGCAGCCAATTCTGTGATAGCTGTGAGTCAGTTTGGTGGTTCTTCTTTCTACTCCTGCAAGGTATCGAACGATGAGTATGGCGATTTTTATCTCAAAGACATGAACGATGCCGGGGTAGACACCAACCTGGATGGAAAACCCAGAGATGAAGGAGTTACCGGAAAGTGCCTGGTAATGATTACCCCCGATGCCGAGCGAACCATGAATACCTTCTTAGGTGCTACCACCAACCTTTCAGTAAAGGAGGTAGACGAAAGAGCCATTAAAGACTCTAAATACATTTATCTGGAAGGTTACCTCACCCCTTCCAACTCAGGAGTAGAAGCCATGAAACTGGCTAAGAAAATTGCCGAAGAAAATGGAGTAAAAACCTCCCTTACCCTTTCAGACCCTTCTATTGTTCAGGCTTTCAGAGCCCAGTTCGAAGATGTTATTGGTCCATCGGTCGATATGCTTTTCTGCAATGAAGATGAAGCCATGACTTTTACCGGTAAAGATAACCTTCAGGAAGCTCGGGAAGCCCTCAAGAAAGAGGCCCGTCAGTTTGCCATAACCATGGGTAAAAACGGAGCTATGATTTTCGATGGCGATACTTTCATAGATATAGAGCCATATGCCGTAAAGGCTGTAGATACCAACGGAGCGGGAGATATGTTTGCCGGAGCATTTTTATACGGCATTACCAACGGAATGACCATGGCTGCGGCCGGAAAACTGGCCAGTTTGGCCAGCTCAAAAGTAGTTTCTCAGTTTGGTCCACGGCTCAAAACCCATGAAGTGCAACGACTACTTCACGATTTAAAATAGAGATAAATCAGAGAGGAGAAGCGATTAGAATTTACCAAGCCCCTCAGTTGCATACTGAGGGGCTTTTTTGTGATGCAGATAAGGCTCTCCAGTATAAAAAAATAATCACCCGGTAACCTTCAGGCGGCATTTGGTTTGAGCTTTATAAGCCAGAACCGGAAACTGTAGAAATGTGCCTCGATTGCATCTGGACTATAATCCGTTCATCCAAAGCCAAATCCTTTAAACATTTCACTTGCTCTTGGCAGTTTTCTGCTTGTTTACTTAGTTTGTAGTTAAACTGAAATAGAAATATGATGAGAAAAATTAGCCTTCTTCTTACACTCAGTTTAGTGCTGTCAGTGGCGATGGCTCAGAACATTGAGTTTGAAGAATACGATCTGGACAACGGACTGCACGTTATCCTGCATCAAGACAATACCACACCTATAGTTACGGTGGCGGTGTTGTATCATGTAGGTTCAAAAAATGAACCTCCCGGCCGAACCGGTTTTGCCCACTTCTTTGAGCACCTAATGTTCGAAGGTTCACCCAATATTGGCAGGGGCGAATACTTTAAAATTATTCAGGCGGCAGGAGGAACACTCAATGCCAATACCTCTAACGACCGCACCTACTACTATCAGACCCTGCCTTCTAATCAGTTGGAACTCGGATTGTACATGGAGTCAGAGCGAATGCTGCATGCCGTAATCGACTCTACCGGAATTGCCACTCAGAAGGAGGTGGTGAAAGAAGAGAAAAGGCTGAGGGTAGATAACCAACCCTACGGATCTATTTTGGAGAAAATGCTTGCCAATGCCTACAAGGGAACCAACTACGAATGGGCTCCCATTGGTAGTTTTGCAGATATAGATGCAGCAACCGAAGCAGACTTTGTAGACTTTTACGAGACCTTTTATGTACCCAATAATGCTACGCTCTCTATAGCTGGCGATATAGATATAGCCCAGACCAAAAAACTGGTAGAGGCCTATTTTGGAGAAATAAAGAGAGGAACCAAAGAGATTCCCCGCCCAACCATTGATGCTCCTGAACTGGACGGTACCGTAGAAGAAACCGTGTTCGATAATATTCAGGTGCCCGCTGTTATTCAGGGGTATAGAATGCCTCCGCAAGGAACGGATGATTACTATGCCCTGCAACTGCTTACTCAGTTATTGTCCGGTGGTCAGAGTTCCAGATTCCAGAAAACCCTTGTCGATGAGAAGGGTATGGCATTGGCCGTGCAGGCTATTCCGCTGGGTCTTGAAGACGGAGGACTGTTTATAAACTTTGCTCTTCCTAACGGAGGCTATAGTACCGAAGATCTGGCTGCTGAAATTGATAAACTGGTAGAAGAGGTTAAGAATCAACCGGTACCGGAAAGGGAGTTTCAGAAACTAAAAAACCAAATAGAGAACAACTTTATATCGGGTTATGGCTCGGTACAGTCCATAGCTGAAAGTCTGGCAGACTACCACGTATATTTTGGAGATGCCAACCTCATCAACACCGAAATTGAACGCTACAGAAAAGTAAGCAGGGAAGACCTGATGAAAGTAGCGAAAAAGTACCTGGTGCCTGAAAATAAAATAGTGCTTACCTACAGGCCCAAGTCAGAACAACAAAAACCAGGAGATACCAAGCTTAAGAAGGAAGGAGGAAACAGATAATGAAAAGGTTATTCACTTTAGCGCTTATGTGTCTGTCTTTGGCAGTCACAGCGCAAATAGACAGAACCAAACTACCAGAACCGGCTCCGGCCCGTGAAATAGAAATTGGCGACTACGAAAAGTTCAAGCTCAAAAATGGTTTAACCGTTATTGTGGTTGAAAATGACAAACTACCTACTCTAAGCTGGACCCTAACCTTTGATGCCGGGGTAATTACTGAAGGCGATAAGGCAGGCTATACCGGCATTTTTGGTCAGGTGATGGAGGCCGGAACCAAGAGCAAATCGAAGGAAGAGCTCAACGAGGAGATCGATTTTATGGGAGCTTCGTTTAACGTGGGAGCCACTTCAATAAGTGCTTTCTCACTTTCCAAGTACAAAGAAGACATCCTGAAAATATTTACCGATGTACTGTACAATCCCGCATTCCCTGAAGATGAATTTGAGCGAGCCATAGAGCAAACACTCACCAGCCTTAAGCAGGCGCAAGATAGTCCCGATGCCATTGCGTCCAACATTGAAGGGGTAGTGAACTATGGTAAAGATCACCCTTTTGGTGAACTGACTACCGAAGAAACAGTAAACAATATTGAGCTTCAGGATCTTAAAAACCATTATGCCAGGTACTTTAAGCCCAACATAGCCTATCTCATTGTGGTGGGCGATATAAAAAAGAGCGAAGCCCAGAAGTTGGTAAAAAAGTACTTTGAAAACTGGAAGCAAGGCAAGGTAGAAAAGGAGGCCTTTGAACAACCTAAGCCGGTAACTCAAACCTCAATTGCTTTTGTAGACCGTCCATCTTCGGTACAATCGGTGATCAATATCTCATATCCAATAGATAATAAGCCGGGTTCGGAAGATGCGGTTAAATTGTCGCTTCTTAATCAAATTTTAGGAGGTGGAGGTCTTTCAACCCGTCTGAATACGAACCTGAGAGAAGATAAAGGATATACTTATGGAGCCTATTCCAGTATTGGGTCAAGCCGCTATAGCGCCACCTTCAATGCTTCGGCCAGTGTAAGAAATGAGGTTACCGACAGTGCCTTGAACCAATTTATCTACGAGCTCAACAAAATAGCGTCAGAGCTGGTAACCGATGAGGAGTTGGAGCTAGCCAAAAACTCCGCAAAGGGTTCCTTTGCCCGGTCGCTGGAGAGTAGAGGCACGGTAGCCAACTTTGCTCTGAGTGCAGAACTCAATAACCTTCCGGACGATTACTATGCCACCTACCTGAAAAGAGTAGATGCAGTAACTAAAGAAGATATTCTGGAAGTGGCCAAGCGCTATATAAGACCCGACAAAGCCAATATTATTGTGGTAGGCAAAGCAGAAGAAGTAGCCGAAAAGCTTAAACCGTTTGGCCCAATTACTTACTACGATGCTTTTGGCAATATAGTCGATGATCCTACTAAGGTAGTTATCGATGCCAATGTCTCTGTAGAATCAGTTCTTGCCAATTATGTGAAAGCGATAGGTGGAAAAGCAGCTCTGGATAAGGTAGAGACATTGGAATATAAAGCCAACGCTACATTGAGCATGGGCGGGCAGTCTATGGATATAACCAGAACGGTCTATCAGAAAGCACCCGATAAGTTTGTAGATGTAACCGCTGCCCCAATGATGGGTGAGCAAAAACAAATTTATAATTCCGGTGAAGGCAAGATTGTAGTTGGTGGTCAAACCATGCCTGTTACCGGGCCTCAGTTGGGGGCCTTAAAATACTCTGCCATACTCTTTGCCGAACGATTCTATGACAAAATAGGCTTTGAAGCAGAATACAAGGGTATTAAGAAAGTGGAAGGCAAAGATGCTCATCGTATCGATGTATCGGTTGACGGCTTCACTGTAATTGAATATTACGATACCACCTCGGGTCTTAAAATTCAGACCGACATGGGAGCCCAGGGCGGTACTGTTAGTTATACTGATTACACTAGCTACGAAGGCATAATGCTGCCCAAAAAGATTATTGTCAAGTCTCCTCAATTGCCGGTAGCTCTGGAGTTTGTAACCCAGGAAGTGAAAATTAATAAAGGAATAGACGACAGCCGATTTAACTAGCCGTCTGTCCTAAGATTCTTAATCCAACTGCTTCGGCTCATGGTTGCGTCTTAATTTAGACCTCATGAGCCGGAGCAGTTCTTATTTTAACTCCAGCCAGCCGCAAAGTAAGTGTTGGTCATGTTCGTTCATATTGGCCTTGGGTTGCACTTCATATACCTGAAAATACTGGCTGTTTGTATTTCTAAGGGTTACGTTTTTAGTAACTCCCATTCGCTGAACTTCCAGATTCAGTAGGTTACAGGCCTCAATAGTCTCTGTAGGTTTTTTTCCGTTTATACTTACGACTAAATCGTTCAGGCAAAGGCCAAGTTCTGCGGGAGAGTTTTCGGCAATCATATCGACCCGGTTTTCAAGTAGCCTAAAGCCAAATAGCCGCTCTTCAACCTTTTCAGCATCTTTCTTTTTAAAATCTAGCCCAACCCACTCCAGAAGAGGTGCCAGGTAATGCTCATAGGGGTGTGTGCCCAGAATGATTTGCTCAAAGTATGTTTCCAGAGAGCCTTCGTATACACTTTCTGCGGCCAATTGGTAATCCGCAAGCGTATATCCACTCATATCCTTACCACGATGCTGCCACAGCAAACGCATTACATCATCTAAAGAGCGAGCGTTATTAAATTTTTGGCGTATGCTAAGGTCAAGAATAAGTGCCGCTAGTGCCCCTTCATTGTAAATAGAAACTTTTCGGCCCGGAACACCTCGCTCGTAGCCATCGAGCCACAGATCGAAAGATGACTGAGCTACTGAATAGGACTTACGACCCTCATTTTCATAGTGTCTTTTGAGCAGTTTGTTTAGTTCGGTCATGTATTCTTCTACCGAAAATACTCCCGAACGCACTAGAAATAAATCTCCATAGTATGTAGTAATGCCCTCCGTTACAAATCCCGTTTCATGATAATTCTCACCACTAAAATTGTAGGGCACCATCTCTTTTGGCCTAAGCCTTATTACATTCCAGGTATGAAATAGCTCATGAGAACTTACTCCCAAAAGTTCTTTGTAAAGCTCTCGTTTGCCCAAATCTTCCGATGGACCTAAACAGATTACGGTTGAGTTCCAGTGCTCCACACCATGGTAAGCCTTGTATGGTAGACTCTGAATTAGAAAGTGATAGTGCCGGCACGGAAATCCGCCCATTACCTCCATCTGCTTTTCGGTAAATGGCTTAAAGTCCGCAATCAGTTCTTCATCAGTTTGAGGGACATCACCCTGAATGTGAATAAAAAATTCGTGTCCTCCTACTGTATATCCAACCGTTCTTAAACTTGCACTCGCAAAAATTGGGCTGTCGACCAATTGATAGTAAGATTTAGCCGTGAGTTTATGATTGCCATTCGGTTTTAGCCCCGATGCTATTGTGTAGTCCTGAGGTAAGTCCAATTCAATCTCTATCTCCTCATTCATTGATGAGGCTTCGTACATGCAACAGTTAATAGGATTAACATAAAGTTGCTCATCGTCTAGCCAGGTATTTCCTCCATCTAATAGACCGGCAAAGTATTCATACTCAACAGTAAGAGATGTTCTCTCTTGTATGTCTATTGTCCATGTGTCTTTTGCTGTTTTCTTAAAAGAGAGCTGCTTGCCTCTGTTATCAGCTACTTTGAATCCTCTAATACGTTTTGGAAAGTTTTGAATTTCGTATCTCCCGGGTCTCCAAACCGGAAGTTTGAGGTTTACTTGACCACCATAAATTTTATCAATCTCAAGCTTTAGTTTAAGAATGTGGGTGAGTGGGTTTTTATATGAAATCTGAAATTTTAGCATATCAACGGTTAAGCAAAGTTGAAGCTAAATTAATTCATTATGGACAGCTTTAAGATGTTTAGTTAAAAGCATATCTTCTCCAGCAAAATTGAGTTTTCTTTCTTCAGATAAGCACATTGGCCAATGATGAACTCAGGCTTCTTTGGAGCTTTTCCCAAAAGAAACTGATCTCCTTTTAAGAAAATAACCCGATTGAAATCAGGGACTTGATGTACTTCACATTCCTTTTCATTGACCACAAGCAGAAACTCCAGTTCATTTATTCGATCATACATACGATAAAGTAACCCCTGCTTACCATCTGCAAGTCTACCATAAAAGTGCTGAGTGAACTTATTGTGGTTAAGGTCCAAACTAAACCATATGTTGTTTGAGAATGTGTTGAGAGTAATAATGTTGGTTTGCGGCTTATAAATGAAGCCGGGCCATGCTTCTGATTCGAATTTATTGGTGGTGACATTAAAAGAGGACTGATCTCGAGAGAGTATCTTTCCGGCTCTATTAAAAAAGGAAGCAAACGCCTGATTCGCCTCTGTAATCTCAAATAGTACAGCTTTCTGATCATTAGAAAAGTAGAAATGATTGAGAAGCCCATTACTGGCTTTTTGGGGTTGCACTTCTTCTTGAATGCGGTATGCACCTTCAGATAAAGTCATTCGAATGCCTTTATCTTTTAAATCCAGATAGAATTCGTTTTCGGAAACCTGTTGAAAACCTCTGATGGTCAGATGGCTGGCTTTGCTGAACTCCTGCTTGCTCAGGATTTCGCCATTAATTCGGCACGTAGTAATGGAATAATTATTTTCTGACTGCTGAAGAACTATGTATTCATCGCTGGTTCTTGGTATGTAAAATAGATCTTGAGAAAAACTCTTTAAAGAGTTAAGCAGAAGAGCGGCACTCAGAAGGTAAAATATAGGTCTGTTCACAAATAAAAATAATCTCAATTAGTCATTTCGAACAAGTCGAGAGTTCCATTTACTTCATCAAAAGCCACTATTTTATTAGTAGGCAAAACTTCAAACCTGGAATACCAGCCTTTTTGAGGCAATTCCAATGTGTGAGAATACTTAATCGTATTATTAGAGCAATCCAAAACCACTATGGAGTTACTCTTTACCTCAGTTTCTGATTTTTTAGAAAGACTCAAGAGGTACAGTTTTTCGTCAATTAGCTTAGACTCCCAAATCACATTTTTGTACACTGTAAGAGGCTGAACAGCACCTTTAATCTGAAGTCCAGACATGTTGTCGACAGCTAAAAGGTCTGAGTATATTTTCAATTCACTAAAGTCATATTTATTCACCAAGTCACACTCATTATTATATTCTTCAATCACAGGAAGGTTTTCAGCATAGATGGTGAGGAGGTTGTCTCTCAATTTTTCGATGTGCCTTTTGGGTACGTTTAAAGATTTGTCAGCCGGAGAGCCAAACATTCTGGTAGCTTCGTTTATTGCGAAATCGTGAACAATGATCGGGTTCTCGGTATTTCTTCTGGAGTTGAAAATGACCTGACCATCTTCAACTATAAACTGACCAATATCAAAGTACTTGAAAGATAAATCAATGGGAGGTGTGTTTTCTGGCTCATGAGGATTGAATTTTATGATTTTAGCGTTACCGGAATCGTAGATGTACAAACCGCTGTTGTCTATGTATCCATTAAGAGGTGAGGAGATTTCAGAGGGACCTCTGCCGGGTTGTCCAAATTGACGTTGATAGTTTAAATCAAAGTCAGTTTGAAAAATAACTGCCTGATTTTGGTCAATGAAGTAGAGCCCGTTCTCACCTGAGAGGATATCGGAAACTTTGGAGAAGAAAGTGTCTTCGTTAAAAGAATCGATGCTTTTTATAAGCTCCAATTGCTTTTTGTCATTATCTGGTGAGGAGCAAGCAAACATTATAGTCCCCAAGAGTATTATTCCTTTTTTAATCATAGTCAGGTTTTTGAGGAGAAATAAGCAAGGCCTACAATCTTTCTGTTTAAAGAATTCTTGGTACCTGTGGCATACGCGGTTGAACTTGTATTTCCTTCACGAGTAATAGAACCATACCCAACATCATCGATGGTAACAGAGCCAGACTCAGACGAGCACTCCACCTCAATGGTGTCGCGAAAAGTATCAGTACAGCCGGCATTAGTTCTGAATGGGATAAATGAAAAGCTCGCCATAGCCAGAAGTGCCATTAGTTTTTTCGAAACGGTCGATTTATTGGTTAAGCATATTTTGAATTAGGGTTACTTACTTAAGTCGCAAGAAGTATATTTCTGAACCTTGCCTCCATTTGTGTCTTCACCAATGGCTGTTAAAAGACGCTGTGAGGACACAG
>MDTG01046608.1_pt1 | contig 11607 bp, 7 predicted proteins | sample 811421 | NCBI WGS metagenome assembly MDTG01 (sample SAMN05326645, study PRJNA326480) | marine metagenome | isolation source: seawater | place: Pacific Ocean: South East | collected 2011
ACCTGCGTCTCTTTGTTCTTTACTTTGTTCTGCTAAAAACCTTTGTCTACGAGCTGCATAATTATCAAATGAATCTCTATATGCATCAACTGTTTTTTGTTGTATCTCACGCTCTTTTTCTAATCTCCTAGCTTCATCTCTTTTTTTCTTCCCTCTTAACAATCCAAAAGCTGCAGCTGCTAAACCAACAACAGGTATAGCTGTTGCACCTAAACCTAATAATCCTGCAGCGGCAATACCTGTACCTCCTGCTTGTAATCCTGTACCTACAGTCTCACCTACATTCATTGTAGTTGGATCATCATCATCTGCTATCATTTTTATACCTGTACCTACTAGTGCAGTTATACCACCAGCTTTTGCTGCTGCTGCACCACCACCACCACCTGTTAAATCAGTTAAAAAACCACCTGCTCCTGTTTGTGTAACGGGCACTGTGCCTGCAACTTCTGATCCAGGAGTTAATGTCATTGGATCTACACCAGCTGCTTCTGCAGCACCAATTGATTCAAATGCTTGACCACCTTCAGTATATAACATATCAGGTTGAAAAATTTGATTTGTAGTAGGATTTTGAAATGCAGTAGCATCTGCTAACGGAGCATCTTTGAACATAACTTTACTACCAAGATTTGTCTGTGCAAAACCACTAGTGCCTTCTACAGCATATGGATTTGCAAATGGATTCTGTATACCTAACCCTTCTAATATTTTTTTACCCTGCGATTGTAATCCTATGCCTGTCTGAACTATACCAGATGGATCCATACCTGTTTGTAAAGGATCAACATCGGCTAATATTTCTTCTTGTGTTGGTAAATTAATTTGCCCCGTATAAGGAGATGTCACGTTTGGATTTTCTTTTTCCATAGACATGTCTCCACCCTCTATAAGATCGGAATATATATTTTGATAATCTATTGCCATTTTAGTTAAAGGATTTTCTAAGTTTTGAGCCTATTGCAAAGATATTAAATTTTTCTTCGTGTGCAGAATATAGTTTTACAGTCAAATAAGTACCTGTCATTCTAGACTTATCAAATTCATATAGGTTGCTTAAAGGCAAGCCATTATCATCTAAATTATTTATGTCTGGTATAGCAAATATATTACTTCTTAAAGGAAATCTTAAAACACCCTCTCTATACTTATGATGTTGAGTTGGACTAGTTTCAAATCCATACAACCCTAGTTTTGAATTATCTGTATAAAAAGTAGATTTATAAAATAAAGGTAATGTCTCATTTGTATCATCTTGCAAAACATTTCCATCTCTATCAATTCTATTTTCAAAATGATATATATCACCTAAGTCTATAGCTTGTAATTTTTTAGATGTAACATAAACATTCAAATTATCAAACTTTTTGTTTACAGTAGAAAAATCATTTATAGACATTTCCAATATACTAGCATGTAATGATTTTCTCTCTTGATTTATAACTCTTAAATCATCACCATTCGCATCATACTGTAATTGTTGATGTGGATCAGCTGTAGGATTAGAGCTATTAGGATTTATAGTATAATGTCTATCACCATAAAACCAATTTGGTATATCATTCGCACCATATTTCCAAAGTTGTAACGAACCCATTCTTAAAGTTCCTGATTGCCAAACGCCAGGAGTATCATGGGTTGAAGTATTTACATCTGCATAATCCTCATGTCCTACAAAATATATATCAGTTCCATTTGGTAAAGTAGGATAACCTAAAACACTTACATTCCACTCTTTAAAATTCATTCTATTTTTTGTGCTATAAATATATCCTTGATGTGATATCCAATGTGGAGGTGTTAGATCAGAAAAACCTGTAAATACATCTAACTCTTCATTATATATTAAAGTATTATTTATTCTCCATCTTTCTGCATATCCACCTAAATGTGATGGCATCCATGGATTTATACCCAAAGTAGGTGTTCCGCTACTGTTTGTAAAAACACCATCACCTTCAGGATAATCTTGTCTATCTTTAACATCAGCTCTTAAACCATCCAAAAAAGTATAAAATATTCTTCTAGTTTTGTAGTCAAATGTTCCATGCACACCTATAAAAGCTAAAGGCATGTCATTACGTTTAACTCTACCGTTTGGATCTAAATGATAATTATCAAAAGATTTTAACCTGCCTTTGTTTATATAACTAGACAGCTTTGATTTAATGCCTTTTTCATCACTTAAAACTCTTAATCCTTTTCTATCTACATATTGTATTATTTTTTCATTATCTACATCAAAGAAGTATAAAGCAAGATTACTATTTATTAAACTTCTTGTATGTCTTGACCCATATGTATTAGATATGTACTGCTCTGTTTCTAGTGTTTGCCCTTGCCCTGTAAACAACTGCGTTCCTGTAGTATCATCATTTATAAATGTCCTAGGATTAATTAATAGTTTACCAAATGCTTTTTCTTGTGTAAAATATATTTCGTTATTATGATTTATTAAGCCTGTAATTTCTCCATATGCTCCTTCTACATCATGGAAATTTAAATATGGAAAAGTTCTAAATGCATCATATGGCTCACCTCTTAATTTAGTTTGAGAATAAGATACTTGATATGGTAATTCTAAAGATTCACAATCATCCTCTCTGATAGAAACAAATCTTTTTAAACTTTTTTCTTGTGAATAAACAGGATTGTATAGCCAGTCATTACTTACATATGCAGACTCTTGATCTATACCTACTTCTGTATCGTTATTAGCTAAATGATACCCACTTCTTAAAACTGTATTTACATAAGACTCTACAGGAAAAATTTCAAATGATGATCTTGAAAACCTTGGATATGGACTAGTAGTAGCTTGATGCGAGTATAATGTTACAAAAGTATCTCCACCAAAAACTATAGATGTATGTCCAACTTCATCTGCTATCATTGGATGAAAATTACCCGCAGCAATATATCTTGTATTTTCTATAGCAGACTTGCTATTTCCACCATATTGTCCTGGATTATCTTTAACTATATTAGCCAATAAACAATATGGTATTTTTTTTGATTTTCTGTGCAAGCCTTCTTTAGATCCATTACTTGTATGATAATTTTGATCAGTAATTACTCTAGCTAGATCTGCCGTTCCCATTAACAAATTCTGATTTGTTTGACGAAAAGTAGGATTATGATTACCATGAAATAATGGCAAGATATTTGTATTGGATAAACTTAATAGTATACCTCTTGTCCCTCTAGATATTTGACTATAGGTTTGTGAATTATGATTAGTTTCCCCCATATATCTATAAGCAGAACCTGCAAGAAGACCATTAGTATTTAAATTGTAAGTTCTTGAAAAAGAAGCAAAAGGATCACCTACAGTAAAGTTATCACCATCTAAGAAATTTCCTTGAGGACCACTTCCAAAATAATTACTACCCCCAGACATGTGAGCAAACGTTAATGAATGGTTTGTAAACCCACCTGAATTTCGTCCTGTAGGAAAACTAGCAGGACTTTGCCATGTTTCAAAAAAAGAATTATCTACTATTTCACCATCGTATAGTTGTTTTCCATTAGATAGTCTAAAATAGTTACCGTGATATTTTTGTGCTGTCCAATTATTGATACCAGGATTATGTCCATTTGATATTGGGCTAGAAAATGGATCGTCTTGTGCAGCTGGTGCTGATCCACCAGATACGCCATAATTAGAAGGTATGTCATAACCAGCTGTTGTTTTATTATCTATTCTGTCAACATATAATTTATCAGAATCAAAATAAATATTAGATCCATCACTTGTTACAGTATCTGATATATAATGATGAAAATATGTATCATAAACTCCCCATTGCCCACTTACTGCAACCGCTCTCTCTGCATTATCTATTATTTGAATACTAGAAAAATAATCTCCACGATCATTAGTTGCCCACCATCCACCATATTGCCAAACTTCATCAGATTCAGGCACACTAGCTTGTGGACTTGCATAAACATTTTGCATTGCCCCAATACGAACATTACCAGGCGCTTCTCCGTATACATTAGAAGCACCACCGTACAATGATCCAAGTATTTCAGAAGATATTTCAGTTCTTACTTTATCTCTTAGCTTCATAGTAGAAACTATACTCAAATGATCAGAGCTGTTATGTCTGTATGGACGCGTACCAAATGCAGAGTCAGGAGAATACATTACCCAACAGTTTCCGCTCATATGTCTTGTAGATCTTGACGCAGGAACACCATTTTGCTCTCCAGATATCCAAGCACCAAATTGATCGTAACCAAAAAATCTGCTATTAGTAATAAAATCATTTCCATTAGAATCAAAATATCCATCTTGATCTTTCATAGATAATATTTGTAATGCAGCAGAAGTTGCGACAGTTACATAATTATGTGTAGATGGAGTACCACTTGCACTTTGATCCTCTGCAGAATCTGTAGGATCTAAACTATTTGTATAATAATTAAGCCCTAAATGTCCACCTACAAATAAATCATATTCAGGCCAAAACATTTCAAGACCATTTGTAGTACCTGTAGATGTACCTGTATTTGCTGTAGGACCACCTAAAGCTGTAGAAAAATTAGAAGCGGCAGAATATGGTAATTTAACCATTGTATAATAAGGAATAGTATGAGATTCAGAGAGAGTTGTTGAACCTGTTTGTCCACTTCCTTCTGCCACTTTTTTTCCATAATAAACAGTTTGTTTTAAAATGCCCTGCTGCAATATAGTTCTGTCAGTATCTCTTCTTTGAGCTCTTACTATTTGAAATCCTGATATTTTTTCTCTTACATGATTTGGTATTTTAAATTCAAATATCAAACCTAAATCATATGTCCAATGTCCATTTTTGCCAGGAGATGACCAAAACTTTCTTTTATTATTAGAGTTTGATACACTTTGTCCTGTAACATCATTTAAATCTTTGTCATGTATATTGTATCTGTTACACACACCAGGTACAGGCATAGACTGATCTAAAGAAACTCTATAGTCTCTAGCATAATTATCAACTTTATACAAATCATCTCTGCTGTCAGTATCCCACGAACCTACACCATAATTACCATAATCTCTTTGCCAGTATGCATCGTGGTGATATGGCATTTGTATATCACCTATAAATAAAACATTACCAGGGTTTCCTGCCAAATCATAGACTAACACACCAAATCTATATGTTTCACCTCTCTGATAGCCTCTATTATTTCCAGCTACACCAGGATCTTTAGCGCCACCAACATTACTTAAAACAGCTTTGTAGAAAGCGTCTCCATTATTTTGATTTACATCTGTATATGAATCAGTAAAATAGTTTCCGTAACCTCCATCAGCACTTCCATAACTCATTTGATTTGTTCTTCCTTTTGATCCTACAGAATCAGATTCTTTTTTACTTAAATTAAAACTTACTCTGCATCCACCTAAAGCATTTCCAGTTAGTCCTGAATCAGAAAAACCTACAGACATTGCTCCTAAAACAGGTTTGTCTGACATTTTAGGCATATATCTTGAAGCTTTAGTTTGTGTTTTATAAACTGAATTTAATTCAAATTTTTGATAACCACCTCCTGTAACTAATTCTGTAACATTTGCAGAATCATATGGCAAAGGACAAAAATGATCTTTTACTAATACATCTGGGGTTGTTATTTCACCTGGATGATTTGAGTCAGAACTTAACTGCTCTAAAGAAGCTCTACGCACTTTTACATTCCATTCTGTTTCGGAAACTATATTTGTTATAGTTCTTAAATTAGCAGCAAAAAGTATATTATCTTTTATAGCTATATCTTTACACACATCCCAAGTGTTTGATGGTATTAAAACCTCAGCTAATCCATTAGGTATAGGTGGTCCTGTCACAGAATGATAGCACGTAATATTTTCATTAATACCTGTCCCGCTAATAGGTATAGTAGCTACTTCGTGTACTGTTGGAGATACTTCTAAATCTTGCCAATAAACAGCGTATATCTCTGCAAAATTATATCTTTGATCTACATTGTTTATGATGATTTGTAGGCCTGTACCTGTACTTACTCCTGAAGCTGATCCATAAGTACCTATATAACTACCAGCATGTTCTGAAACATAATATACGTTACTTAATGGAGAAACGCCAGAAACAGATCCTTCTTCTGTCACATATTTATAAAAGTAAGAATAACATCCTGACAACAAACCTCCAGATACTTGAGCCTCTAATACTGGTTGATTAAATCTAGACTGTGGTTTTACAGATAATTCATTCACAAATATATTTGATAAATCAGATTTTAATGAAAAAGATCTTAACGGATTTATATTATCAGTCCAATATATCCTTGTAATACATTCATTTTCTACAATACCTTCAACTTGACAACTTACATTTGGATCCATATTTAAATTTGGAACCTCGCCTACATTATCATAACAAACACGCAAATCTTGTGCCGAATGAAAATCACCTCTAGGAGTAAACTCAAGCAACATAAACTGTGTTCTAAAATCTGTGCTGTTTGTGCTATCAGAAAATATTCCACATATAATTAATAAAAGTTGATTCTTAAAAGAATAGTGCCCAACAATATTTCCAGCAAAGTCTAACGGATGATTTGTTAATCCATCTCTTGATTCACCAAAATAACTTATTTGACTTGCATCATAAGAATATAAGCTTTGTAAATCAGTTGTAAGATTTGCTATGTCTACTGATAGTTTATTTCCATTTTCATTTTCTACTGTTAATGAGTTTCCATCAGCATTTATTAGCCTTATATTTCTAGCATTTCTATAAGTAGATTTAGGTTGTAATCTAGGATCTACATCAGAAACCATACCTTTAAAAAACCCACTAGGTGAGCTTTGTTTAAGTTTTCTGGATCGTGATTGCTGTGATTGTTTTTTCGCCATTAGTATCTAGTTAAACCATCATATAACCTTGGTCTAGTTTTAGAATTAAATACCTTACCTATCTTCAATAGTTCAGATGAGTTTGGCATATTATCATTACCTCTTGCTTGACTACATAACCAATACCATCTTTTTTCTAAGTCTTTTATAATGTATTGTGGTGCTTTAGCAGCATAATAATCTATTAGCTTAAACTTCCACATTATATATGTAGCTATGGCCTCTTCGTGTCCTTGTTTAATCATAGGATAACCTTCTTCCGACATCGGTACAGATAAATAAGTTACAACTAAATCTGCAGTATTGCTTGTATTAGTTAAATTTAATCTGTTACCATTTACATAATATCTGTTTGCTTCAGAAGAAACTTTAGATTTAAACTGCGCACTTGTTGGAAATATAATACTACCACCCTGCCTAACAGATATAAGTTTTACCATATTGTCTGGCAACCTTACTTGCTTGTTATCTATTCTTTCCTTGCCTCCTGAAAAAAACTTTGTTATTTCTGGTTGCCCACTAGTTTCTAATGTTACATGATTGCCCTCATCACCAGAACGAGCATATGTTAATGTAAGTATTTTAGTAGTACTATCCCAAGAAGCACTTATACCTTTGAGATTTTCATAGTAAGATGCATTTAATTTAGAAACAGCATTAGCCATTGTTAAATCTAAAGTAGCACCTATTAGTATGAAAAAATCTTCTTCGGCTATAAACGAAGAAAAAGATGCATCTCTAAAATAAAACCTTGTACCTCCTATTTCTATATAAGTTTTATTAAGTGTATTAGTTTCAAATTTTATCTCTGCAGTTGCTGCCTCAGGAGCGTCAAGATGATAAGTTATTTCACTTTCTAAAAACGTATCTAAACTGCCGATATATTGTTCAGCTTCAAAAGCCCATTCAGCCCAAGCGTCTATGTGTTCTGTATATTCAGATAAACCTAAATTTCTAGAAACATTATTAAATACTCTATTAACAGGTACGTGCATAATATATTATTTTAAACAGAAGCTATAAAAACTTCTAGTTGATGTCCTGCTACTCCTTTTACTTTTAGTGCAGTAGCATTGTCTAAAGTTGTGCCGCCATTGCCACCCTCTACTGTAGTTCCAGTATACATAATGCTAGTAGCTGGAGCCAAAGATGTATAAGCAGCATCTGAATCTTCATCATCTAAACCTACTTGTAAAGCATCTGTTCCGTCTAAATTAGTAACTCGTATATACTTTACAGAAGCTCTTTTAAAAGTTCCTACTGATTCTCCAGATCCAAAAGTAGCCACTTCAGTTAAATTAGTATTCTCTAACTTCATAACTCTTTTAGAAACATTCGCAATTGATGCAAATGCATGTGTCATTGTTTGTGCAAAATCTCTACCATCAGCTGAGGTGTCATGCCCCACTTCTAATGCTTCTGTAATTGTAACGGTTAGCGTTGCTGCATTAATATCTGTATCTGCCATTTTAAATATTTTTAATTAACTCTTTAACTTTTGTTAAAGGCATTATTTTACAATTCCTATATTTATGTGGTCTTACCCACACTATCTTGTAATAGTAATCATCAAGTATAGGAACCTTGTAAATTACTTTTTCTTTTTTCTTGTTAGACTCATTTAAATCTATTCTGTAATGAAAAGCTCTTTTGTGTTCTTTTTTATCCAAATAAATATATCCCATTTTATTTGGCAAATGAACAAGATCCAATCTTTTAATTACATCTCTAAATAATATTTCAAAAAACCTTTTTACTATTTTATAATATATAGTATAAGGTATTTCTTTAGTACCTTTATCGTGCACGTCTTTGACCGCCAGGTACTTGCCTTTGTACTTCCTGCTGTACATTTGTACTATCTATATTATCATCTATTCTATCATCTTTTGTCTGCAGTGCAACACCCATTTCTTGAGCTAATACTCTTCTGTTAAGCTCTGGTATTAATGTTTCAGGTATTGGATATTGCATATCATCATTCCAGACAAATCCTGTATTTTGTCCATCATATTTTGTAGGATCTGAATACAATGCATTTGCATAAACTCTATACTGAATTGGAGCACCATAACCGCTCGAAGTATTACGCAAAACAGACTTTAAATTTTTAATTGTTAATACATCTATATTATCTGCAGCATGTTGAATATATGCAGCAGGACTTTTAGAAGTAAATCTATTGTACTTTTTATTTGTGCCTTCATTATAACTAACAATAGGCACATCTATATTAGAAGTGTTTTGATTATAATTAGCTTGTCCTTTTCTTAATCTTAAATTTTTAAGACCATGTCCATCTACATGTATTAAATCTGGTAAATTTATTTTCATTACCCCATAATCACTAAGCTCTTCATCTGTATGATAATCAAAAAAATCTCTACCATAAAAATCAATACCATCTATTAGTCTTGATCCTGAAATTCCAGCTGCAGCAATTGTTCTTTCTGAATAAACTAACATTTCGCTTGCATTAGAATTTAGATCTACATATACTCCCCATTCTGGTACACGTATAAATCTATCCATTGTTCTTCTTATAAGCAATTCTTGAAAGAAAGCATGATTTACTCCTTTACCAGACATACTCTCTTCTTTAATTAACTGTGCTCTATGATAATGTATCCAAAATTTAATTTGTCTGATACCTATAGATTCCTCTCCTGTAGTAGAGCTACCGCCATACATTAAATTTTTTAAATTGTATGCTATTTCGTTTAATGATGCCATAATGCAAAATTAAGATAAATTATTCTATAAACAAAGATAGGCCATCATGTATAAACACTCAGACCTATCAATGCGCAGGGAGCAAAAAGCTCTTTATATTGATTTGCTCTGCTGTGTTTCTATAAACTGATTTTGATAGTTATCGCTTTCTATATTAACTGTCATTAATCTTACAGCGCTTTGCACTATTTCATTACAGATATGAATTGGCCAACCCCAAGTGCTTGCGGCAACAGGATTATTATTATATTGTAAATCGCCTGAGGAATCTACTTGTTGAGAATATGTAAGGGCACCCATTTGTAAATTTACTGTTCCCCAACTTCTAGCATCTCCAGGAGCATTAACGATAGAATTTACTATATCATGATTTCCTGCCGCTACATTCGATGCCATAGGATATGTTATGCATCTAGCTTTCCATATTCCTGCTACACTAAAACCATCTGTTCCAAAGTCACGCCAACCATTTAGCCTAAAACCATTATCTAATTCTGTTGGGAACACTCGTAAATAGGAACCTTCCATATAACATTTTATGTTTTTATCATCTGCTTTATTGAATGGATCACTATTTGTGTCGTTATCATAACAACCATGTTCATTAGATTTTACCATATTAGCCTCTTTGTAATGAGTTGATTCACCAGTTTCTGTATTTATATATCTTACTTGTAAATGCAATAATCTTGCAACTGGATATCTACTTATAGATCTAAGTGAATTTATAGGCACTCCATGATCTGCTAAATCAGTTGGCCCTGATGGCAATCTAAATGGTACAGATTGTGCACCTTGCCTAGATGTATGCATAACTATGCTACTAGCATATTCCATTTTACCTGAAAACGTTTGTACAAGTTTGCCTAAACATTTTGCTATTTCTGGATCAGTATCATAACGATCTAATGCTTTGTCGAACCAATCAAAGTATGCTATATTTAGAAACTTATCCTTTTCTTCAGTTGTAAAATATGGTTGATCTGCTTTGTCTAAAAGCAAATCCATTAGTTCGTGTGCTTCTCCAAAAGTCATTATTCAGTTACTTTAGATTCTTCTATCTCTTTAGCATCTGTCTCTACAATGTTTCCTCTAAGTTCACTCTTCATTAAAGCGTAAACGTCTTTGTTGTTTTTAAGCCACTCTATTGCAGCCTCATCAGTTAATCCTATACTATTAGAACCATGCTTCCATACTCCATTTACATAAGTAATAAGATTTTTTTCTTCTGCTTTTTTCAAAAATACATAATAATCTTTGTCAGCATTATTATACATTTCTAAAAACTTTTCTGGAGTTTTATTAGCATACTGTAATACTTTAGCTTTTCTCACTACATCATCAAAGTTGTTTGATAATCCTATAAGTCTTGCCATATCATCATACTGCGATGGTGTCATACTAGTAGCTACAGTTACAGCTTCTGCAGATGCAATAGCTGCCGCTGCATTGTCCTCTTCATTTTTTCTAGCATCAACAAAAGTAAATCCACCTCTTTCAATTAATGGATGATCTTTAAGATATTCGTATACTCTTTTGTCATACTCATTTTCTAAATCAAAAGCTCTCATGCCTTGAGTTAACTCCCATTTATCCATAGGTTGTCCATCAGGATCTATAAGCTTTATTGTTTTACCTTGTCTGTTTTTGTATGCAGCAAATGATGCATAGTTAAACTTTTTTAAATTCTTTGCTTTAATATAAACTAAATGTGCCATTTTTTTGGTTTTAAAATTAATTACTCTCCTGTATTGCGTTTCTCAGAAAATACTTTCTTCTTGCCATTAGCGTCAGTAGAAATCCATTTTTTCTGATATCCGCGTTTTCCCCAATTTAACCCTGGAGTAAGGTTTATTGCCGAATTAAAATACGGTGTCTTTTTTTCTTCTTGTGGTATCTCTCTAACATCCACAAGCTTTCCATCTATTAACTTGTATATTGCCATATCTAAAAAGATTAGTGAGGGGCTACTCAGTACTTCACCCCTCCTAACCAAAACATTATTA
>MDTG01245366.1_pt1 | contig 11607 bp, 9 predicted proteins | sample 811421 | NCBI WGS metagenome assembly MDTG01 (sample SAMN05326645, study PRJNA326480) | marine metagenome | isolation source: seawater | place: Pacific Ocean: South East | collected 2011
ATACCTGAGCAAGCTAGAAGTTACAAAACGGCCATGTATAAATTTGCCGCAAAAGTGACATATTGCTAAAAGAAACAACTTATAGAGACGCAAAATTTTGAACGAATACGCAAGTTACAGCAGCAAATCATCGACCTCTGATCAACCGAAAAACTGCAAGCAGCTCAGTTTTTGGAGACGCGGATCACCACATCTACACGTGAAACGAAAGCACCGTTGGGTGCTCTCGGCTCTCTGGCAAAAGCGATTGCAGATTTGGGTGCGTCAGTCAATTCGCCCGTTGCTTCCCAATAATAGTGTGGATGCTCATCAACCCGCGTGTCAAAGTATGAGCGATGGCCATCAACTGTGACTTCGTTCATCAAACCCGCATCACAAAACGCGCGAAGTGTATTGTAAACAGTTGCAAGAGACACTTTTGCACCCGTGTCTGATGCAGCTAAAAATAAACTCTCAGCGGTTACGTGACGATTGCACCCATCGCCTACCAGCAGCTCCGCTAATGCCAGACGTTGCTTCGTTGGGCGAACATTGGCACTCTTCAACCAATCACAACCTAAACCGTGAGGAGCTGAATTTGCTGCAGATCGGATCATTTTAACCTCTGTAAGCATTGCCGACTGATGGAATATGCCCGGAATCTGTTTTTTTCGCAAATGCAAAAATATCACAAATTTTTTGCATTGTACTCTCTATGCTATTTCGGTGTTCCTTGATTAAGTGTGTCGTCAAAATTTTTCGCCACAGCACTAGTATCCAAGCCTCACCATAATCAGCGCCTTGCGTATCAATACGTTGGCCACTTGCCAGCCATAACACCACAATGATAGGCACTCTAATCTGTAATATATATCTAGGAACAGGCACCCATGTCCGATAGACCCTCAAGCTTCGGTTACGACGACCTTATCAAATGTGCAAAAGGCGAAATGTTTGGGCCAGGAAACGCGCAGCTTCCAATGCCACCAATGTTAATGATGGATCGCATCACGGAAATTTCCAAAGATGGTGGATCCGCAGGCAAAGGTCATGTGGTTGCCGAATTTGACATAAGCCCTGAACTTTGGTTTTTTGACTGTCACTTCCCTGGCAATCCAATCATGCCAGGCTGTCTTGGCCTCGATGGTTTGTGGCAGCTTACGGGTTTCAACCTTGGCTGGCGCGGTATGTTAGGGCGCGGTATGGCGCTTGGCGTGGGTGAAGTGAAACTGACAGGCATGGTGAAACCTGACCGAAAACTTCTGACTTACCACGTAGATTTCCTAAGGGTCATTGATCGGAAAATCAAAGTAGGTGTTGCCAATGGACAGGTTTTCGCTGATGGCGATCTAATATATAATGTTACCGGTATGAAAGTAGGCTTGTCTGACGCCTGATTCTAAAGAAATTTTTAAAATAGGAGAGCAATATGCGTCGTGTCGTCGTTACGGGTCTTGGAATCGTATCTTCAATCGGGACAACCGCGGAAGAAGTCACTGACTCCCTGAAAGATGGAAAATCGGGCATCGTTGCTGCGCCCGAATACGTGGAACACGGCTTTCGCAGCCAAATCCACGGCAAAGTCGACATTGACCTGGCTGAACACATTGACAAACGTACTTTACGGTTCATGGGTCCAGGATCGGCCTACGCTCATATCGCGATGCAACAGGCCATTGCAGATGCCGGCTTAAGCGAAGATCAAATTTCAAATATCAACACGGGCCTGATTGCCGGGTCTGGGGGTCCGTCCACGTCTGCTATGCTTGCTGCGCATCAAACTGTTCTTGAAAAAGGTGCCCCCAAACGAATCGGTCCATTTGCTGTTCCTAAATGCATGGGGTCAACCATATCAGCCAATTTGGCTACAGCGTTCAAAATAAAAGGCATCAACTACTCAATCACATCCGCCTGTTCTACATCACTACACTGCATCGGCTCCGCTTCTGAACAGATTATGATGGGGAAACAAGACATAATGTTTGCCGGCGGCGGCGAAGAGCTCGACTGGACCCTCTCCTGCCTGTTTGACGCAATGGGGGCAATGTCTTCCAAGTACAATGAAACTCCAAAACTCGCCTCCCGCGCATTCGATGCAGATCGTGACGGCTTCGTTATTGGTGGCGGTGGCGGTATGGTGGTGCTAGAGGACCTGGATCATGCTCAGGCACGCGGTGCAAAAATTTATGCCGAGGTAACGGGATTTGGCGCAACATCCGATGGCCATGATATGGTCGCACCGTCAGGTGAGGGTGGCGAACGCGCTATGCGTTTAGCGTCCAAAACGTTGCCCAAAGGGCGTAAAGTCAGCTATATAAACGCCCACGGAACATCAACACCGGTTGGTGATGTGGGCGAAGTAGAAGCAGTCCGTCGCGTATTTGGGATTGGCAAAACACCACCCATTTCATCAACCAAATCGATGACGGGCCACGCTCAGGGAGCAACTGGCGCAATGGAGGCAATTTTTTGTCTTCTAATGTTGGAAAATGATTTCATCACACCATCAATTAACGTCCAAACCCTTGATCCCGCAATTAATGAGGGCGAGATTGCGACTGAGCTTGTTAAAAATGCTGGACTTGATTCCATTATGACCAATTCTTTCGGGTTTGGTGGTACAAATGGTTCAATGATTTTAAGTAAATTTTCAAAATAGCTTTTAGGGGATTGCCATGATAAGACAACTTTCTGGTAAACGTGGCCTCATAATCGGCGTAGCAAACGAAAAATCCATCGCTTGGGGCATTGCCAAAGCCATGGCCGAAGCCGGCGCAGAGTTGGCATTCACATATCAAGCCGAAAATCTTGGCCGACGAGTGTTGCCACTGGCCGAAAGTGTAGGGTCAGATATTGTTCTCCAAGCAGACGTTTTGGACCAGGCATCTCTTGATTACCTGTTTGCCACGCTAAAAGAGAAGTGGGGATCGTTCGATTTCCTAATCCACGCAGTAGCCTATTCTGACAAGGATGAATTAACAGGGCGCTTCATCAACACAACACGTAAAAATTTTCTCAATTCGATGGATATCTCGTGTTATTCGTTGATCGATCTGGCCAAACGAGCGGCGCCATTAATGAACACAGGTGGCACAATTCTGACACTCACCTTCCAAGGCTCAATCTCTGTTATGCCGAACTACAACGTCATGGGCGTGGCTAAAGCAGCGCTGGAAAGTGCCGTGCGCTACCTTGCAAATGACCTTGGAAAAGATAGAATTCGCGTCAATGCCATCAGCCCTGGCCCAATGCGCACGCTCGCTGGGGCAGCCATTGGCGGTGCGCGCAAAACCTTTCGCGCGACAGAGGCTAATGCGCCACTTCGATCCAACGCAACACTGGACGCAGTTGGTGGAACAGCAGTGTATCTTGCATCCGATGCAGGTGCATTCACGACGGGTGAGATTATTTTTGTGGATGGCGGCTACCACGTAATTGGGATGGCTCAGCCGGAAAATTTATAAAAATGTTTGGTTTTATTGATGCGATGCTTAATTACATTTTAAACTTCAAAATATTTAGGGTGCTGTCGCAGGTCATTATTAGGCTCATGCCTAAAAAAAGAGATCAAAAATGCGGGCACACCTATAAATTTATGCTGACATCGAGATGCTTTCTACAAGAAGTCAAACCCTAACCCAAAAACTTAGCCATTTTCTTATCTCTAAATCTCTGCAATGCTCATTTTTTCAAAGGAACCGGTTCCATGCCAATCAAGACTGTCGTTTTCGATGCCTATGGCACCCTATTCGACGTGGCCTCAGCTGCCCGAACTGCAGCATCTGAGCCGCATCGTGACAAGCTGAGAGCTTGCTGGCAAAAGCTCGCAGATGATTGGCGGCTAAAGCAATTACAATACACTTGGCTTCGCGCAATAGTAGATGTACACGGTGATTTTTGGGATGTGACGCAAGACGGGCTTGATTGGGCGTTAGAAAATAATGGGCTTCACGGGGACATCGAACTTCGCGCCCGCCTATTACAACTCTACTGGGAGCTAGACGCTTATCCCGAAGTGCCCGCAATGCTAAAAGCTCTGAAAGACACAAGATTGAACACGGCCATCCTGTCAAATGGATCACCTAAAATGCTTGCAGGGGCGGTACAATCCGCTGGCTTAGGCGATCTGCTGGATGACATTTTATCCGTCGAAGACGTGCAGGTTTTTAAACCTAGTAGATTCGTATATAGCCTTGTAACGAAACGGTTCGACTGCATACCAGAAGAAGTCCTGTTTGTGTCTTCTAACGGTTGGGACGCTGCCGCTGCCGCGGGTTTTGGGTTTTACACCACATGGGTAAATCGTGTGTTCGAGCCAATGGAACGTTTACCTTGGAAGCCAAAAGATGTGTTGTCTGATCTGACCAACATTCCTCAAATTGCCGTTACGAACTAGGCATTTTAACCAAGCTAAAGACAAGATACAAAGGCCCACGTGCAGTAAGGGAACCTCGAACCATGTCCACAATCGCAATGGTCAAAGCCGCCGAAAAACGGCTTAAAGGCAAAGTGCGCCGCACCCCAATGCTTACCTCTCCATTCCTTGATAACGTGGCGGGGCGCAAAGTTTTGGTAAAAGCGGAATGCTTACAACATACGGGATCCTTCAAGTTCCGCGGTGCTTGGTCTGCAATCTCAAACCTGCCAAAAGAAGAACGCGCTCGCGGAGTAATTGCGTTTTCCAGTGGCAACCACGCCCAAGGTGTTGCACTCGCGGCATCCATGCACAAGACCAAGGCTGTCATCATCATGCCTGAGGACGCCCCGAGGATTAAGATCGAAAATACCAAAGCACTGAAAGCAAAAGTGGTTCTTTATGACCGTGCAGGCGGTGAGGACCGTGATGAAGTAGCTAATAAGATCAACGCGACAGAAAACCTCTGCCTAATCAAGCCTTTTGATGATCCAGAGGTGATCGCAGGCCAAGGTACAGCGGGAATCGAGATCACATTTCAAGCCAAAGACCTCAAAGTCCGCGATGCCGACGTACTGGTCTGTACAGGCGGTGGAGGGCTTGCGTCAGGCATTGCGCTGGCCCTCAACGAATACTCCGACAATCTGCGCGTACGTACAGTGGAGCCCAATGGGTTTGACGATTACGCCCGCAGCTTGCGTGTGGGTCGCCCTCTTGCCAACAAGAATGTTACGGGGTCAATCTGCGATGCAATCATCACCCCAACCCCAGGTTTACTGACTTTTCCAATTCTTAACCGACTTGCGGGACCAGGCCTTGTTGTGACGGATGAAGAATGCTTGCACGCTATGGCGCTCGCCTTCAAATACTTGAAAATTGTAATTGAACCAGGTGGAGCGGCCGCGCTTGCGGCAACACTGTTCCATGGTGAATACATTAGTGGCGACGCCGTGATTGCGGTCGCCACTGGGGGCAATGTGGACAAAGAAATATTCGAAAACGCCTTGTCCAAATATGGGGGTGCCTGATGGCCACTAGCAGATGGTCCAAAGACTTTGTTAACTCATAATTCAAATTGAACAAAAAGTCGGCTCGAGATCCTAATAACAAAATCCAAAGAACCCCACAATGCCCAAGCAGATGCGGTTTGTTTAATATTTTTGTTTTGGTGGAATAAGCATGTCTTTTTAAAGGATTGGATTCATCGCGCGTTATTTTAGGAATAGATCTATGATTATTTCAGCAATTCCAGAGTTTTATATAACGCCACCGCACTGGTGTGAATTTAATTTCCGCAGACAGAAAATAGAGCAGATTGATGATGTGGGGTAGATTTACGCTATACAAACCGCTCGAATCAAAGACATATTTGACGATATCAAATTAACAATTGTGATTTGCACATATTTAATAATGCAACATGTTTAGATGGCTGGCGCACAACCCTTTTGCAACACGCCTGTTAAGAAGGGACGGAGATCACCACCATGATGCACGACTTCACAATCATAGGCGGTGGTGTTGCAGGCATTTCTGCCGCGGCGCGGCTAGCACCGTTGGGAGCAACACTTGTTTTAGAAGCTGAAACTGCTCTAGCCTACCACGCCTCCGGCCGATCCGCAGCACTGTTCGAACCTTTTTACGGCGCTCAGTCGGTCAACGACCTATCACTGGCAGGAGAGAATTATTTACGAAACGCAAATGGTGGCGTGCTATCTAAACGTGGGATCATGATTGTTGCGCGCGCAGGCGAAGAATTCCAACTTAAGACCGAAGCAGCTAGTTTTCACATGACGCACATAAAGGTTGATGAAGCCCGTGAACTTATACCAATCTTAGATGCGACCGTCCTTACCCAAGCAGCTATCAGCTATAATGCAGAGGACATTGACACCGATCTGTTAATCCAAAACTTTGCTCGAGAAGCTCGGGAAAATGGCGCAGAAATTCGAACTAACGCGCCTGTCACTACAATAGAGAAAACGAAAAATGGCTGGATGATCACGAGTGGTGATTACCACTTTGAAACAAAATTATTGATCAACGCTGCTGGAGCATGGGCGGATGAAATCGCCAAATTGGCAGGTATCAATCCAGTCGGCCTGATACCTTATCGTCGGTCTATGGCTCGCATTCCTGCGCCAAATGACCTCGACGTTTCCAAATGGCCAATGCTGTTTGGCGTTGGTGAAAATTGGTATGCCAAACCGGACGCTGGCCAATTACTAATATCTCCAGCAGACGAGGACGCCACCACACCCCACGATGCGCATGCTAAGGAACTTACCCTTGCAGAAGGCATCGATCGCTATTCTCAGGTCGTCACGACCGAAGTTACTCGTATGATCGCCAACTGGGCAGGCCTGCGCACCTTTGCGCCAGACCGAACACTTGTCATTGGCCCAGACGCAACGGATGCCAACTTTTTCTGGTGCGCAGGACAAGGTGGCTACGGCTTTCAAACATCCGCAGGGGCAAGCCAATTACTTGCAGATCTGATTACAGGGCAATCATCAAGGTTGCCACAAAATACAGTTGGTGCTCTAAGGCCGAATAGATTTTTTAAATACGCCTGATACTTAAATGGATGTTTGTTACGGGCCATTTGCCCCTTTGAATGTCGTTTTCGCCACAACCACAGTCGATTGACAGTGGAATGCTCCAAGTAAATTTGGCTATGTACCCCAAACTAGCTTTGTAGAGAATCGCATACTATGAAAAATCACGTTAAAGCCTGCGTCGTTGGCGGCGGTGCTGTTGGAGCTTCAATAGCTTATCATCTGGCCAAAGCTGGCTGGAAAGATGTGGTTCTTTTAGAGCGGGACGAACTGACTTCAGGATCCACATGGCACGCAGCTGGCTTGTTGCCGTTGTTCAATATGTCCTATGCGACTACACACATCCACGACTACTCCGTTAAATTCTACAAAGAATTGGAAGCAGAAACAGGCTTAAATGCAGGTTTTTCCGTTGTTGGCAACCTGCGCATGGCGCAAACTAAAGAGCGTATGGATGAATACATGCTGTACGGTACGACGGCCGAGTCTGTGGGTGTCCCGTTTGAACAACTTACCTCCGCAGAGATCAAAGAACGCTGGCCATTGATAAACACATCTGATCTTGAGGGAGCGATTTATCACCCAACAGATGGCTACATTAACCCAGCAGACGTTACTATGGCTATGGCCAAAGGAGCTCGGATGCACGGTGCTGAGATCCTTCGCAAACACCAAGTGGACAGCTATGAATGGACAGGGTTTGAATGGATCGTGCGTGGCACGATAATGGTGGAACAGGGTGGGAATCTAATCCCATCACACGAAACCTTCAAAATTCATGCAGAACACGTTGTGACGGCCACCGGGAACCACGCCCAACGCACCGCACAACTATTAAACATCAAAATGCCTGCAATTCCGGTAGAACACCAATTTATCGTTACCGACGTAGACCCAGAACTGCAAGCATGGCGGGCGGCAGGCAACCCTGAGCACCCCGTCATCCGTGACGCTGATGCACAGTCCTATGTACGTGAAGAACGCGACGGTTGGATCCTTGGCGTTTACGAAAAGAACGCACCGGCCCGCTTTGAACACGGCGTGCCAGACAGCTTCCGGGCAGACCTTTTCCAACTGGACCTGGAACGCATCGAAGACCAATACATGGCCATGATTCACCGCATGCCATCGTGCGAAAACTCTGGCCTTAAAGATGATTTTAACGGCCCAATTTGTTACACTCCTGATGGTAATCCATTGGTTGGTCCTGCCCCAGGCCTGCGCAATATGTGGCTCGCTGAAGGGTTTAGCTTCGGAATCACCGCTGCAGGTGGTACGGGCCACTACATGGCGCAGATGATGATCGAGGGCGAAGCTGAGATCGATATGGCATCCCTTGATCCAAAGCGCTACGGCGATTGGATGACCACAGAATTTGCTGCGCGTAAAAACGAAGAATGCTATGACCACGTCTATGTTTTGCATCACCCAGATGAAGAGCGCCCAGCAGCTCGCCCCCTACGAACAACCCCAGCTTTTGACCGACAAAAGGCGCTTGGAGCACAATTTGGTTTCGTTAATGGTTGGGAACGCCCCAACTATTATGGTCCACTGGATGCATCCGATAACTTCGATAAAGAGAGCCGTTCTTTTCGCCGTGGCACATGGTGGATCCATGCAGTTAAGGAGGCAAAGGCAATCCGCAATGGGGTAGGTTTGGTGGATGCAACAGCCTTCACCAAACACATTATCAAGGGGCCAGGTGCTACAAAATTTCTAGACTGGTTTACCTGTAACAAATTGCCAAAAATTGGTCGCATAAATCTAACTTACGCACTCACTGCTCACGGCACGACACGCACAGAGTACACCATCGTACGAAAGGGAGAAAATAATTACTACCTAGTGTCTGCAGGCGCCTGGACGGATTATGATGGCGACTTCTTAAGGAAAGCCGCAGAGGATAAAGTCAACGAATTTGGTTATATCGAAATTCAAAATGTCACCACTCAATGGGGGGTCTTCGCACTTGCAGGGCCGAAATCTCGTGATCTATTGAAGAGGGTTATCAACGACCCAGAGCCACAAAATGCCCTTTCAAACAGCCGCTTCCCTTGGCTGTCAGCCAAACAGATCGAACTTGGCATGTGCCCCGTCAACGCCATCCGTGTGGCTTACACAGGTGAACTCGGTTGGGAGTTACACCACCCAATAGAAATGCAAAACTACCTGTGGGATTTACTATTAAAAGAAGGTGAAGAGTTTGGCCTCCAACTCGTCGGTGCCCGTGCTCAAAACTGGTTGCGTCAGGAAAAATCTTACCGTGCCTTTGGCAACGAGTTGGGTCGCGATGCGACCCCTGCAGAGGCAGACCTACCTAGATTCATCGACCTGTCCAAAGAGTTCAATGGTAAGGCCGCGATGGAAAGAACAGGTATTCGCGCCAAATGCATTACAGTGCTAATTGACGGACCAGTGGATGCCGATCCTTGGGGTCGCGAAGCGATCATTCTGGACGGAAAAAAGGTTGGGCGGCTAACATCTGGCGGCTACTCTGTGCATTTTGAAAAACAGATTGGCATGGGCTATGTCCTACCCACACTGGCCACCGTTGGGCAAAGACTGAAAGTGCGCATGTTGGGCAAATTATGGGATGCGGAGGTGGTCAAAGACAGTCCATATGACCCAACAAACAAAGCCATTCTCATTGACGGGTAAATGCTCCAAACATATTAAAACGACTGACTTTCCGGTGTTTGCAACTAAAAATTCTGTGCCAGATATAAAAAATTTGCTTTTATGAAGTGTCAAACACAACAGCCTATAGTGGCTACGGAATCTGCACACGCGATCCCGTAATACGATTGACAACACCACCCAAGCACTCACGGTTAAAAGCAGTATAGAAATTCAAATTAAAGGCGTTTCCGATGTCACATAACCCCTTTCTTTCCAAATGGACAAAACCGTTCGAATTACCACCTTTCGATCAGATCAAAGATGAACATTTCGCCCCTGCATTTGACGCCGCTTTTGCGCAATCCCGCGCCTCAATCGACGCGATTGCAAACAACACGGCCACACCTACATACGCCAATACTATCGACGCACTGGAGGCTGCAGATGAGTTAATGGACAAGGTCGCAGGTGTCTTTTTCAACATCGCGAGCAGCGATAGTAACGATGCGCGCCAAGCGATGCAGCGTGACCTCGCCCCTCGCTTTGCTGCATTCAATTCTATAACCATGATGAACGAAGCACTGTTTCAGCGTCTTGGATATCTCAACACGAATCGTGAAGGCAATTCACATGAGCAAAACCGCGTACTTGACCTCTACTACCGCATGTTCGTACGGGCAGGTGCTCGGCTAACAGGTGCAGCCAAAAAGCGCCTACCTGAAATCACATCTCGCCTTGCAGAGCTTGGCACGGCCTTCACCCAGAACCTACTGAAAGATGAAGCTAATTGGTTCATGAAATTAAATTCGGACGATCTTGATGGTCTTCCATTTTTCTTAATATCAGCAGCCTCAGAGGCAGCAAAAGAGCGCAACTTAGACGGCTATATCATAACCCTTTCTCGCTCACTCATCGTGCCATTTCTCCAATTTTCTAACCAGCGCAGCCTGCGGAAAAAAGCCTACATAGCTTGGAGCAAAAGAGGTGAAAATGGTGGTGATACAGATAACATAGCTATCACCAAAGAAATACTTGATCTGCGCTTTGAGCGTGCAAATCTTCTTGGTTACGAATCCTTCTCTGATTTCAAACTAGAACCCGAAATGGCGAAAACGGCGAAAAACGTTCGCGACTTACTCATGGCCGTTTGGGAACCCGCCAAAGCTGCTGCTAATAGGGATTCAAAATACTTAACGGAAATGCTTAATGCCGATGGCATTAATGGCGACCTTGAGCCGTGGGACTGGCGCTACTACACTGAAAAACGGCGCGCAGCCGAATATGATCTCCATGAGGCAGAGCTTAAGCCTTACTTCCAACTGGACCAAATGATCAAAGCTGCGTTCGAATGTGCCGAGCGTCTATTTGGACTGACATTTAATGAAATTGACGCCCCTCTTTATCATCATGATGTTCGGGCGTGGCAAGTCTGTAAAGGCAAACGCCACATGGCTGTCTTTATTGGCGACTATTTTGCACGTTCTTCCAAACAATCAGGAGCCTGGTGCTCAAGTTTCCGCAGTCAGCAAAATCTTGGTAAAGACATACGCCCAATCACTGTTAACGTCTGCAACTTCGCAAAAGCTTCCAAAGGCCAACCCTCCCTTCTTACTTTTGATGACGCACGTACCCTTTTCCATGAATTTGGCCACGCTCTACATTGCATGCTGTCAGATGTGCACTATGCTATAATCTCGGGTACATCTGTCGCCCGCGATTTTGTCGAACTACCTAGTCAGCTTTTTGAGCATTGGCTTTCGGTCCCAAGCGTACTCGAAAAATATGCCCGTCATGCGGATACTGGCAAGCCGATACCAAAAGAATTGCTGAATAAACTCCTCGCTGCTGAAAATTATGACATGGGGTTTTCGACTGTTGAGTACACGGCCAGCGCCCTGGTTGATTTAGCATTTCACGAAGGTAAACCGCCTAACGACCCGATGGAGAAACAAGGCGAAGTTCTTGCATCACTTGACATGCCAAAAGCCATTCGAATGCGCCATGCCACACCTCACTTTGCACACATCTTTTCAGGAG
>MDTG01022317.1_pt1 | contig 11606 bp, 13 predicted proteins | sample 811421 | NCBI WGS metagenome assembly MDTG01 (sample SAMN05326645, study PRJNA326480) | marine metagenome | isolation source: seawater | place: Pacific Ocean: South East | collected 2011
AAAAACATAATATTAATAATATGAAATGTAAATAGCCAGAAAAGATTAAGATACTAAGTTCATTACATTAACTCTAATATATATGATGTATGCTATAACTTAATGAACTTATATATCAGTTATATGTTCATAGAAACCCCTTGGCAAAAGAATTAGCTAATAATCAAGCTTAACTTTACTAAACATCTAAACTATTTATAGTAATAATATGAGACATTTTTTATTTCTACTGCTATTTATTTTTTTAACATCTGTAAAATCTAACGCTCAGGATAAGAATATTAAAGAATAGATACAAAAATATTCAGGTTTTGCTAGTAATGAAAGTTTTAAACTTGAAGACTCTAGTAAAATCTTACACTATAAAAATAAAGGTACATGGGATGACACAATGGGAAACTTTGGTACACAAAGTTGCTTTGGTTTAGTTTTACTAGAAAAGAATAATAATATAATATCAATGGAAATTTACTGCGAAGCCCAAGATCAAGATGATGATAAATATTATACTAAAGTTACGAGAGATAGTTCTTTAGATGCAGGAGTCAGTGAGTATGTATTAATAGATGGGAGTGGTAAATGGAAAAATATGGTTAACTCTAAATGCAAGTATGCCATAAAGTACAAAAAAAATGCATTATTTGTAAATAGTAAATGCAGACAAAGCTCTTTAAAAATATTATTTTTTGCCCTGACCCCAAAAAGCTTAAAAGTTATCTCAAATAAATCTAGACTTTATTTTTGTTTATGACCAATATGATGTAACACATTTATTTAAATGGCGGAGAGAGAGGGATTCGAACCCTCGATACGATTTCTCGCATACACGCGTTCCAGGCGTGCGCCTTCAACCACTCGGCCACCTCTCCTTTTTTATATAAGATTTTCTAATATTTATATAGAATAATCATATGATTGTAAAAAAAATAATTTTACTAATTTGCTTCTTAATTGGTAACTTTCAAATTCTTTTAGGTTTATGTTATAAAAATTTTTCTATTGGTTTTTTATGGTACTCGATAAGCGCTAATAGTCTTGTTGGGTTTCAAAGCTTCTTAGAAAAATATACTCAATTATTTGTTGACTATAGTATAAATATAAATAAATGCTTATTCCTTTTATTAGATTTTAATTTATTTTTTATTTCGGGAGCATTATTCTTACTATGCCCCTGCTTTTTATCATTTAAATTACCTAGTTCTTAGCTTCGCTCCTATTTTTTTTTCTACCGTTTTTATAATATTATCCATTAATAAGCTAATCTCTTGGGAATTTAAAACCTTATTCCTTTGCATAATTTCTACCTCCATAGCTAATGATAATTCTGATTTGTCTTCATTTTTATAGACATCAAAAACCGTTACCTCTCCTATTATTGTATCTACTTTTTTAATTTCTCTTATCATTTCTTCAGCATTTATATTGCTATTTACAACAAAAGCAAAATCTTTTTTTAATGGTAACAGAGGAGAAATTTTAAATTTTTTCTTCTTTTTAGGCTGCCTTAATACTGCACAAATTTTATCAATACTTCCTTCACATATAATCGTTGATTGTTTGATTTTAAATAGGTTCTTAAGACCAGGATGCAGTTCACCAAAACTTAAAATCTTCTTTCCTTCAAATATAAGATCTGCTGAAACACCGGGATGATACCATTCATTATTGCTTCTTACTATATCAAAATCTGTTAAGCCTATTTCTTCAAAAAAATCTACTAATAGTGTTTTCATGTCATAAAAATCAAAGTCTCTTTTGGTATGATGCCAATTCTTCTTAAATGCATTGCCACTCATTAATATAGAAAAATTTGACCTTTGATCCTCTAACTCCAAACCCTCATATACAAATCCTACTTCAAATATATTAGTTGTTTCTATACCCCTATAAAAATTCCTTGATGCTATATCTAAAAGATTAGGCAACAAAGAGTTTCTCATTACACCTAATTCTTTAGAAATAGGATTTTCCAATTTTAAATTAGAATTTAGCGTACTAATAGGTATTACTTTGTTTTCAGAAATAAAAGTAAAAGTTATTACCTCGTACAACCCTAGTTTTGCTAGTGCCTCTCTAATATTTATCTGGGTATTTTTACTAAAAGAAAAAATTTTCTTATTTTCAGTAGCATAATTAATTATTTCTTGATCTGGTATATTTTCATAACCTTCTAATCTTAAAATTTCTTCTACTATATCATTACTTTCATTTATATCATGTCTCCAAGATGGAGGAGATAAATAAATTATATGTCTTTCTTCCCTAATTATGCTAAAATCTAAGCTTAATAAAATATTCTTTTGTCTAGTTTTATTAACAGGAAAACCAATTAGTTTTTCAAAACTGTTAAAATCATATTTTATTACTTTTGTTAACTTGATAGGGTTGCCCGATACAACGTGGTCACTAAATGAACCACCACATATTCTATTAATTAAAGCAGTACTGTACTCTAATCCTTCTATTAAACCTTTTGGATCAATTCCCCTTTCAAACCTATAACGTGCATCTGATGTTATACCAAGCCTTCTTCCAGTATTTGCTATTTTTTGCGGACTAAAATAGGCTACTTCTAAAAAAACATCTCTAGTATTTTCATCAACGCAACTATTAAGACCTCCCATAATACCAGCAACACTGACAGTTTTTTCATTATCTTTTATCACTATATCACCCTTACAAAGCACATATTCTTTTTTATCTAAACCTATAAATTTCTCTTTCTCATCTAGACACATAACAGTTAAATCTCCACTAATTTTTTGCATATCAAAAACATGCAAGGGACGACCTATGTCATACAAAATATAATTAGTAATATCTACTAAACTAGAAATAGATTTTAAACCTACACTCTCTAATCTTTCTCTTAACCAACTAGGACTTGGCAAATTTTTGTTTATTTTAAAATGTCTTCCATATATTATTGGACAATAACTTCTTTCTTTCAAAAATTTTAAATTCCATTTAATGCTACTTTTGAAAGTACCTGGCTCGTTATTAATGTTTCTTTTTACTAAGCTTAGATGTAAATTTGCGGCTAGATCTCTAGCTATTCCCCTTACCGAAGCGCAGTCTCCTCTATTAGGAGTAAGACCTATATTTAAAAGAAAATCATTTTTAATATAATTGTCTAAAGTTTTACCAATATCATAATTATTGTCTAGCTCTATAATACCATTAACTTTTTCAGGAAAACCTAATTCTTTCTCAGAACAAAGCATGCCATCTCCCTCTACTCCTCTAATACTTTTTTTCTGTAATTTAAAATTAGTGCCTGGAATAAAAGTGCCATTTGGTACAAAAACCGTTTTAAGACCTTCCACTGCATTTGAAGCACCACACACAACTTTATAATTTTCTTTTCCATAATTAATTTCACAAATTTTCAACCGGTCTGCATTAGGATGTTTATTTATTTTTATGATTTTACAAACATAAAAATTTTTAAAATTTTCATTTAAACTATGGATGCTCTCTACTTCTAAGCCTAACCCGGTCAAAAGTTCTGACACTACTTTTTCAGACTTATTTAATTTTATATGTTCATTCAACCAAGAAAGAGTAAATTTCATAATGAACCTTTCAGGAAATTTGGAAAACCTTTTGGACTAAAACTATAATGTTTTAGCCATCTATGATCGTTCTCATAAAACATTCTTAAATCAGTTATTCCGTATTTTAGCATCGCGAATCTTTCTACTCCCAAACCGAACGCAAAGCCACTATAAACATTAGTATCAATATCGCAGTTTTTAAAGACCTTCGGATTTACCATTCCGCAACCTAAAACCTCTAACCATTGTTTTCCTTTTCCTAAAACTAATTTTCCGTCTTCTACTGTGCAACCTATATCAACTTCTGCAGATGGCTCAGTAAAAGGAAAATATGAGGGTCTAAATCTCATTGGAAGATCTTTTTCGTTAAAGAAAGATGTTAATAATTCTTTTAGGGTTGATTTTAAGTTTGCCATAGAGATATTTCTGTCTACAACTAACCCTTCTATTTGGTGAAACATAGGAGAGTGGGTTGCATCGTCATCACACCGGTATGTATTTCCAGGCGCAATAATTTTTATAGGCAATTTTTTTTCTTTCATTACTCTAATTTGAATAGGTGAAGTGTGCGTTCGTAATAACTTTTTCTTATTACTGCCTTTTATGTAAAATGTATCATGTTCTTGTCTTGCTGGGTGATCCTCAGGTATGTTTAAAGCTGTGAAGTTATAATATTCATCCTCAATATGAGGTCCTTCCTCTACATAAAAGCCTTGTAGCCCTAATATACTGATTATTTCATCCATTGTTTTAGATATTGGATGAATTCCGCCCTTTAAAATTGGTCTGCCGGGTAAAGTTATATCGATCTTTTCTTTTTCTAAGGTTTCATTTAATATTTTATTTTCTAGTAAACTTTTATGCGAGATTATAGTATTTTCAACATCTTTTTTGATTGTATTTAAACTTTTTCCAACTTTTGTTCTTTCATCATTATTTAACTCACTCAGAGATCTTAACAGGGAAGTAAGTAGGCCTTTTTTTCCAATATATTTTATTTTGATAAGATCGATATCTTTTAGATCTTTTGTTTGGTTGATTTGCTTTTTTAAATCAAGACTAAGTTCTTCAGCTTTTTTGATTATGTCAGTTATGTTATTCTCCAAGTATAGATAATTATTTTCTTACTTGATCAACTATAGACTTAAAAGAAGTAGGCTCATGGAAAGCAATATGTGCTAATAATTTTCTATCTATCTCAATATTATTTTTTTGAAGTAAATGCATGAATTCTGAGTATTTGATATTAAGATTTCTGCAGGATGCGTTAATTCTTAAAATCCAGAGTTTTCTAAAATCTCTTTTCTTATTTCTTCTATCTCTATAAGCATATTGTCTGTTCTTTTCTACTCTTTGTATCGCTGCTCTAAAGGTATTTTTTTGTCTCCCTCTTGCACCTTTAGCAGCAGAAAGAATTTTTTTGTGTCTAGCATGCTTAGTAACACCTCTTTTAACTCTAGCCATCTTGATACCCTAACTAACTTCTTAAAAAGTTTCTTTTAATAATTTTCTCATCTGCCTTTGCCAGTAATGCTGTACCTCGAGCATTTCTAATGAATTTATTAGTTCTTTTTATCATTCCATGTCTTTTCCCAGCTTGGTTCATTCTAACCTTACCAGTTCCAGTAAAGGAAAATCGTTTTTTTGCTCCGCTTTTATTTTTAATTTTTGGCATTTAACTCTCGTAGGAAAAACTATATTGAATTTATAAATCAAATCAAGTTTTATTTATAATATCTACTATTTATTATTTTTATCTTCCGGCGCTAAAATCATTACGGCTTGTCTCCCCTCTAACTTAGGTTCTAACTCAACTTTAGCTACAGATACTGTTTCTTCTTTAATTTTTTTAAGAACATTTATTCCTAGATCTCTGTGCGCCATTTCTCTCCCTCTGTATCTTAAAGTTATTTTTACTTTATCACCTGAAGACAAAAACTTAATAACATTTTTGGTTTTTATATTAAAGTCGTTTGTATCTATATTAGGTCTGTATTTGACTTCTTTAATATCTATTACTTTTTGTTTTTTTCTAGCTTTTGCTGCTTTTTTTTGAGCCTCAAATTTAAATTTTCCATGGTCTAATATCTTGCATACTGGCGGTTTAGCATTAGGTGAAACCTCAACCAAGTCTAGGCCTGCACTCTCAGCTATCTCAAGTGCTTTATGGAGTTTAACAACACCTAACATTTTTCCGTTATTATCAATTAGTCTTACTGGATCAATATAAATTTCTTTGTTAACGCGTGGACCCGCGTTTGACGAATAGTTTTCTCTTGCTATAACATTACCTCCTTGCTTGTTTATATTAACTTATAACTAAAATACTTAAAGTTTACTATAGTTATTTTTATTTATTAAATTTTTGATATTTTTAACTTTAATTTCATTAATATCATTTTCTTTTACTATAATCACATTTTTGCCTATTGGAGCACAAAGTGTAGGATCAGAAGCTGCTCCAAATAATACTATTTTACATACTTTAACATTACTACAAGCTACCAATAAATGCATAGGCCCAGTATCGTTTCCTATAATAAGTCTTGCCCGTGAAGATAAATGCGCTAAATCTGAAAAATTTGTTTTTCCTATTAAATTGATCACAGAATTAAATTTTTGTTTATTCTGAATTATATCTTTTTCATCAATGCCTCCTATCAAAACTGAAATTATTTTTTTTTTTTCTAAAAATTTAATAATTTGTATAAAATTTTTAAAATCCCATCTTTTATTTTTTCTGTGTCTAGAGCCTCCAGGAACTAAAATTGCGAAAGGTTTTTGAATATTAAATTTACTGGTTTTAAATTTAAAGTAATTCCAGTTAGGCTTAGGTTTAGAACTAATACCTGCCAACATTAATTGCTCTCTTTGCCTTTCTATAGTGTGAAGCATTTTTCTATCTGAACTTAAATGAGGATGACTACAATTTTTAGCAATTCCATTCCAATAAAATTTTTTAAATAAGGAAAAAATTGCAAAATAAAAGTTAGTTCTTTTAGAGGTTTGTAAGTCAAAAACCCACTCAAAATTAGAACTATAAAACCATTTAAAAATTTTAATATAATTTATAAAGTGATAAAACTTTGGTCTATTATCTATTTTTATATATTTTACAAATGGCAAGCATTTAAAGAACTCCTTATATTTCGACTCAGTCAATATTGAAATTTCATATCCTTTAAAATGCTTCCAGATTGCAAATATAGGATACATAGACAGTACAATATCTCCTAAGGCTCCGTGTTTAATAATTAATATTTTTTTCATGGAAATTTTTAATTAATCTTTTATACAAACTTAATGTTTTTTTACACATAAACTTTGTTAAATATTTTTTGTTTACATTCCTAATACTTTTATTTGATAAAACTTTTCTCTTATAAGCACTTAACTGCAAATTTTTTTCTATAGCAGCAGCCAAATCATTAACATCTGCTACTTTGCATAATTTTCCATTTTCATTTTCTTTCACTAACTCCACTGACCCTCCATGATTAAATGCTATTACTGGTTTACCCATTGCTTGGGCCTCCAATACCGTTCTGCCAAAAGCTTCAGGCTTTATAGAGCAGGATAAAACAAGGTCGGATAGCATTAAATAAGAAGCTAGATCTCTAGTGTGATTTATAAAATTAACTTTATCCTCTACGTTTAAATATTTAGCTAAATTGATTAACTCATTTTTATATTTTAATCTGCCCTGCAAATCACCTATAAAAACTAATTTAAAATTTTTATTTTTTATTTTAGCAATTGCCTTTATAGCATATTTATGTCCCTTCCAACTTGTTAATCTTCCAGGAAGTAAAATAATTTTATCATTTCCTTCTATTTTAGTTATTTTTGCCGCGTTTATCAACCTTGCTGAGGTGACTTGTTTAGGAGAAAAGATATCAGTGTTTACTCCCCTAGGAATTACATGTAGATTTCTTGTTATACCATACTCGTCTTTAATATGTTCTTTAATAAATTTAGAAATTGCTATAGTAGCATTTCCTTTTAACATTATGCTGTTATATTTTTTTTTTAAAAAATTTTCAACACCATATGTACCATGAAAGGTTGTAACAAGTGGCAGTTTTAGTTCCTTAGCTGCCCAATAAGCTGACCAGGCAGGTGCTCTAGATCTCACATGAATTAAATTGATATTATGTTTAAATACTAAATCAATTATTTTTTTCTTGTTGCGTAAAATAATAAATATATTTTTACTGTGTACTGGTAGTTTTTCCAATATGCTATTATTTCTAAGTATTTCGCTCTCTTTATATCCACCAGAGGATACTATTACACTTTTCAAATTAGAATTAACTAATTCTTTTGCAACCTCAACTGCACCGGAAACTAAACCTCCAGAGTTCAAGTGAGGTAATACTTGCATCACTGCTATTTGTTTAGTATTTATTTTCATAACTGCAACCAAATAATAATATGAACAATCAGAAAAAAAAAAGCTATAAAATACTTAACATAAATGGATTAAAAATTTCTTATCTCTATCGTCCTAAGCTTAAAAAAGGACCCAAAATATCTATTATATTTTTATCAGGATATAAATCTGATATGCAAGGTACTAAAGCTTTTTTTTTAGATAAGCTTAGTAAAAAGATAGGTTATGAATATTTAAGATTTGATTATTCTGGACATGGAACATCAGAGGGAGAAATTAAAGAGCAGCATTTAAGTGATTGGGTAAATGAGGCACATTTTCTTATAAAGAAAAAGCTAAAATATCCTGTGATTATTGTAGGTTCATCATTAGGTGGTTGGATAGCCATTATTTTATTGAAAAAATTTAAAAAAAACATTTTAGGTTTCATAGGAATGGGAGCTGCTCCGGATTTCACTAGTCACATTATTAAAAATCTATCCTTAAAGCAAAGAAATATGTACAAATCTAAAGGCTATGTATCAATCAAAAGTGATTACGAAAAAAAACCTTATATATTTACTAAAAAATTTATTGAGAATGCTAAAAAGAATCTAGTACTTAAACAAAAATTAAAAACTGATTGTAACGTTATACTTCTTTATGGACTATTAGATAATGCTGTTAAACTAGAAACTCAAATCAAACTACTTAAAGTTTTAAAAACAAGTAATTCGAGACTAACAATTTTAAATAATAGTGACCACAGAATGTCATCAACTTTAGATTTAAAATTATTAGAACAAACAATAAAAGATATGATTAGATTTGTTCTTTAAGATTTTTTATACCATCTCTATAACTAGGAAATATAAATCTATATTTGAAATACTTTTTAACTTTTTTATTAGAAACTCTTTTATTATTTAACCAAAATTTTTTTGACCTATCTGATAAAGCCTTTTTGTATTCTTCAAATGAAATAATAGAAAAATTTTTGATTTTTTTTATTTTAATAGCCTCTAACAAAAAATCTTCCCTACTACTAGGAAGGTCATCTGCTACGTTCCATATTTCGTTACTATAATTTTGCAATATAATTTTTGAAATAAGTCTTGCTGCATCTAGAATATGTATTCTTGAAAAATAATGATTTTTTTTAAATACTACATCTACCTGATTTTTTTTATTTAATTTAATAATTCTTTCTGGCCCATAAATTCCTGCTACTCTAACCAAATTTAAATTTAAGTTATTTTTTTTGCAAAATTTTTGCCATTGTTTTTCTGACTTTAATCTAATTTTATCAAATTTTGATTTTCCATTCAGTGAAGAATTTTCATCAACCCAATTACCATTATGGTTTCCATAAACACCCGTTGATGAAATATAAATTAAAGATTTAATATTTGAATTTGAAATTTGATAATTAAATTTATTAAATATAGGACAACCGCTATTATCGGGCGGTGCTGTGATCAATAAATGTGTTGAATAAGTTAGAATCTCTTTAATTCTCTCTCTTCCAACCAGAGTAATGTTAGCAGAACCATTGTAAGTTAAATTCTTGGAAGTTATTCCTATTCCCTTAATACCCAAAAAACATATTCTTTGAAAAACATATTTTGCTAAATAACCATACCCTAATGCACAAACTATCAATTATATTCACCATTATACCATTCTTGTCTAACTGCATAAAACTCCTCTTTTGCTAATCGTTTTCTTTTTTCTAACAAAAACCTTGATTTATTTAAGCAAAATAATGCCCAAATGGCCATAGCTCGAATTAGTTCATTTTTATTATCTAGTTTTGTTATTACGTTATTTATTAAGCTTAAATTTTTAGAGTTTGCAACTGCTATTAAAACATTTCTCATGAACCGATTATACCCTAATCTTCTAATTGGTGTACCGGAAAAATATATTTTATAATCTTTTTCACTAAATTGTAAAAATAGCTTTAAACTTGGCATATCCAAATTTTTGATATAACGCAATTTTACATCACTATATTCTTTTGCAAACTTGTTCCAAGGACAAATAGCTAAGCAGTCATCACATCCAAATATTCTATTTCCCATCTTAATTCTAAAATCTTTTTTTATATGAGTTTTATGTTCTATAGTTAAATATGATATGCACTTTCTCGCATCAAGCGAGTAAGGACCAATTATAGCTTTAGTAGGACATATATTTATACACTTGCTACACGAACCGCAACTACTTTTCATCTCTTTTTTATTTCTAAAATATATATTTGTTAAAATTATACCTAGAAAAAGCCATGAGCCATATTTTCTTGATACTAGGTTTGTATGTTTGCCCTGCCATCCTAAGCCAGCAGCACTTGCTAAAGGCTTTTCCATTAAGGGAGCAGTATCAACAAAAACCTTTACCTGTGAAGATTCTATTTTTTGTATATGCCTTGCTAACACTTTAAGTTTTTTTTTAATAATTTTATGGTAATCTTTTCTTCTAGAATAAATTGATATGTATCCCTTATTAATTTTTTTTAGATCACTTAATGGATTAATTGCAGGCCCATAATTAATTCCCAAAACTATTGCACTTTTAGCTTCATTCCAAATATTTTTAGGGTCACTTCTTATTTCTAATTTATCTTTCAGCCAACCCATATCACCATGGTAGTTATTATTGATAAATTCTTTTATCTTAGAAGAATTAAACTCAAAATTTTCTAAGTCAGTGACCCCAAACTCATCAAAACCAAGTTCTTTAGCCTTAAATTTAATATCATGATAAAAACGCTCTTGTTGCATTAAAAGTCTAAATTTTCATAGTGTTTAGAAGGAGGAATAGAGAACAGCTTTTCTTCAAGAATATTCTTGAACGAAGGTCTGCTTTTGATTTTTGCATACCATTTTTTTGTAGACTCAATTCTATCCCAATCAACTTCACCTAGATAATCTAAGGTTGATAAATAAGCTGCACAAATTATATCAGCAATTGAAAAAAATTCACCAGCTATGAATGTTCTGCCATTTAAAAGCCACTCCAAATAATTTTCATGATTTTTTAAATTAAATCTACCTGCTTTTAAAAATTCACTAGAAGGGTTGCCTAAGCCTTTCAAGCTTTTAAATACTCTTTCTTCTACTATATTTTCATAAACCTCTTTATTAAATTTATTATCAAACCACTTACATACTCTTCTCACCTCTAATCTGCTTAATAAGCATTTTCCTACAAGGCTTTTTTTATTCTCATCGTCTTCTAAAAAATACGCTAAAGAAAAATATCCTATGATTTTATTATTTTTATTATCTATAATAACAGGTAATTCGCCCTCTGGATTAATCTTTAAAAATTCAATTCTTCTCTGCCATATTGGTTCATTTATACAATGGTAATCTATACTTTTTTCATTTAGTATTATTTTTGCTGCTCTACTAGGAGCACACATAGCCATGTAATAAAGATTATACATTCAAAATTGAGTCGAAATTTTTATAAACTAATATATCATCATTTTAAAAAAAAAATATGGAAAATATACAAATTTTTATATACTCAGTGATTCAAGGTATCACAGAGTTTTTACCAGTATCTAGCTCTGCTCATTTATATCTTCTACAAGATATTTATGATTGGAAAGATAATGCCTTATTGCTTGCCATAGGAGCTCATTTAGGCAGCTTTTTTGCTGTAGTTGT
>MDTG01245021.1_pt1 | contig 11606 bp, 9 predicted proteins | sample 811421 | NCBI WGS metagenome assembly MDTG01 (sample SAMN05326645, study PRJNA326480) | marine metagenome | isolation source: seawater | place: Pacific Ocean: South East | collected 2011
TATCTAAATCACCAACACACAAAATTTGATAATTATTATAATTATTTGTTGACACTGCAAACTGCATTGGAGATGGCTCTGTTACAGTAAATGCATATGAATTAGCGCAGTTATTTGAATCATAGATTTCTATAGTATGAACTCCTGGTTCAAGTCCAGTAAATACATAACCCGTTGGACATGATGGATTTTGATTGTTACACAACCATGAAGGATATCTTGTTGAACTACCATCGATTGAATATTCGTAAGGCCAAGTACCACCTGTTGCGACAATATCCCAAACGTAACCATCATCAAAACCATGACAACTTAAATTTTCCCATTGCACATTTACAATATAAACAGAATCTACATCAAAAATTTCAAATGTATCTCTGTCTACACACCCAATGCCGTCTTGCACATGAGCAACATAATTACCAGAACTTAAACCTTGATTAAAACCTAAATTACCTTGTGCTGTTATAATTGAAGGAGTAGATGGATCATAAATTGTGTATAGATAAGGTAATGGCGCAGGTCCTGTAGCAACAATATCCACACTTCCATTGTTATAATTATAACATGTAATTTGAGTTATAACTAATGAGTCTATTTCAACAGAAATAGTTGGTTCAGAAATAATAATTGTATCAGAAATATGACAACCATTAGCATCATGAATTTCAACTACATAATGGCCAGCTCTTAATGTATCTGCCTGAGCAGTAGTATCATTATTTGAACCCACTGTATCGTTTGGATTTACATAAGTAGGTGAAATAGTATCCCCATTGTTCCAAGAATACGTATAATCAGGAGTTGCACCTGACACCCAAACTGTAGCATTCCCTCTATCACCACCAACGCAAATGACATTGTTAATTGTGAAACTATCGATCTGTAAAGGAGTTGGTTCGGTTAGTTGTATACTATCAAAAGTAGAACAACCATTTGTATCTTGAACATGTAAAATATACCATTCATTTGCTTGAATATTGTTTACTGTATCGCTTGATAATGTATCCGTATTGTTCGTCCAAGTATACGAATAATTATATAATACACCGTCATATGTCCCACCACTTACATGACCAAATGATGAACCATCACTAAACCCATGACAGGAAACACCCCAGCCACCATTATATACAGAAACAGCAAAGGAATCAATTTGCATTTCATCAGGCTGAGTAAGAATGATGCTATCTCTATAGGTACATCCATTAGCATCTAAGACATCAGTGTAATACCATGCAGCAGCAAGACTATCAAAAAGGTGATCAGTACTATCATTATTATAAAAACCATTAGCAATCGGTCCCGGTGAACCATTAATAGAATAATAGTATGGTAACGTTCCACCTGTAACACTGTCAATCTTTAGTGAGCCATCTAATTGTCCAAAGCAACTTAAATTAGCTCCTCCAGGAAACGTTTGTGAAGAAACATTTTGTATTATTAATGAATCAGGTTCAGTAAACACATGAACTATATCATCCACACAGCCAAAGTTATCTTTTACCCTTATAGTAATTGTATCGCCAGCTGACAAACCAGAACCAGAAGGTAAATATCCACTAACAAATGCTGGTGGAGTTAGGTTAAAGTTGTAATATAAATATGGATATGACTGGCTTCCATTAACAGAATCTATAATTGCTGTATATGATCCATCGCTTACACCATTACAACTAATATTATTGAATGAACTTAGATCTAATACTGGATTTAGGCCTTCATTAATTGTTACAGTATCTCCTTTTGAACAGCCCAATGAGTCGAAAACCCCAACAACATAGGTTCCTGCCGATAATAATCCAACAGAACCTAAATTAGCAGTAATTGTTCCGTTACTATTTGCAGAAAAATTTCCAGAAGGCCACCAAATATAATCATATATATTATTTGTGTAAGGAGTACCTCCATTTGCTTGTATATCAAATTCTCCAATACTATTGTTTCCAGATGAACCACTTGAAGGAGCACAACTATCTATTGCGGTAACAACCAAACTAACTATTAGTTCTGATGGTTGTAAAACTTCAATGGAATCTATCGCATTTGCAGGAGAAGGACAATTTAGGCTATCAGTAACATTTAATGTATACCAGCCTGCGGGCAAATTATTTACAACACTTGTTGTATCCACAATATTTCCTTGCGAATCAGTCCACAAATAATTATATGAACCTGTATTTCCACCTAAAATTGATGATACTGAAACGGAACCATCCGAGCCTCCAAAGCAAGTAACATCAGTAGATGCTAAAGTTAATGATATTGGATTTGGCTGTGTAATAGTAACAGATACTGTGTCTATACAAGTAAGAACACCTATTGAAGAATCAGGCCAAACAACTATATCGAAAGAACCCGCCGGGAGTCCACCTGAATTAGCCAGGACATTATAAATTGGATTAGAACTTTGAAGACTAGCTAAACCATTTTGTAAAATAATGTAATTGTATGAGTTAGTGAATGGGGCCACTTGTGATGGAAAATTATCAATAACATCGATCCAAATATCATTTGTTACATCTCCAAAGCAGTCAAGCTGAGTTACTGATTGAGTGATGTCTAATGTTGCATTAACTGTTAAATTAGGTCCAATTATTTTTGGAGTAACTGGAGTCGGATCACAACCATTTCTTTGAACTTGATAGTAATATGTTCCTGCAGACAAACCAAATAAAGTATCTGTAGTTACTGGCAAGTAACTAACTGTGTCACTAAGTATTCTGATTGGATTTAAATTATTATCAAGCCAAGTAATAATATTTACTTGAACTCCATTTGTGCTTAAAACAATTACGCCAGCAGAATCATTACATCTTGAATATCCCTGGGTAGTTACATCTATATATGTTGAATCAACAAAAATTGAACTTGAAGCAACACATGATAATGAATCAGTTATTGTCACATTGTAGTTACCTGTAGAAAGACCTTGAAAAGTTATTGTATCATCAAAAATCGTTAAGCTTTGCCCGTTTGGTCCAGTTATAACATATGAAAATGGTGGAACACCTCCAACTGTACTTGAAAATATACTTCCGTTATTAATAGCACAATTTTGCGGAGTAGTTGTTAAGGAAACTTCAAACAGAGCAGGTTCCGATAAAGAAATAAAAGTATCTGCAACACATCCTTTGTCGTCAATAGCCTGAATTGTTGTAACACCATTATTTGAAAGATCCCCAAACTGCTCATCAATTCTAACCAAATTTGGAGCTGCTGCTACTGTATCAGAAATAGCATTACCGTTTACAAAATATTGTACCAATCCTCCTATAGCTGAGCTAGCAGCATTTACTGGTTGCACATCAAACTCAGCATCATTTATTCCAGGACATGAAACATTTGTATTGTTTGGGTATAGCAAAGCATTTGATGCTACTATTTCAAAAAGTGGCGGATCTAATAGTGTTACTGTATAGACTGGGCTTTCACAGTTTAAAATATCTTTAACCATATAGTTATATGTTCCTGCACATAAATTAGAATCAATAATTGTTTCATTTACTGAACGATCGTATACGAACCCCTGTGGATCTGTATAATAAACACGACTAATTCCGTATGTAGGCAAATTACCTCCTGTAAAATTCAAAAGTTCAACTCTTCCATTGCAATCACCAGTACAAACTATGTCAGTAATTAAAGTATCAAAAGTAATGGAGTCGGGTTCATTAATTGGCACAGAGTTAAGCACTGTATCACAATTATCTCTATCAAAAATTGTTACTTGATAATAAGTAACTGAATCGTCTGCACAGAGATTAGAGAAAATACCTGTTGTATTAGTCGCTACTAAGTTTCCAGTTACTGAATCACGCAACTCATAGTTATATGGTCCTCCAGCGCCTGGAGCTAATGGGTCGATAGAGACAATTATTTCACCGGTACAATCATCTTTACAATTAATTATTTCTGTTACTAAACTTTCTCCAGCTAGCATTGTTGGTTCAATTAAGGTAACAATATCTGTTACTGTATCACAGTTTAAATCGTCAACAATAATACAATAGTATGAACCAGGTCCAAGCTGATCCATCTGATTAGTTGCTAAAGTAGTTGTCGTATCAAACTGAATCGTATCACCAGAAGAAACCTCAATCCAATAAAAATTGTACGGCGCTGTTCCACCTGAAAATACTGATGCTTCTAAAACTCCGTCACTAGCCTGATAACAACTAATAGAATCTACAACAATAATATCAGCAACTATAGTATCATTTGCAGTAATAGTTTCCTGCGAAGTTACTGCTGGGCAATTATAAAAATCAGCTATTGTAACAGTATAATCTCCTGCAGAAAGGCCAGTAAAAGTATGGCTATCAGCTGATGGACCTAGGGTTATTGTTGAAAGTACCGTGCCATTTATATCTTGTAAAACTAAATTATATGGACGAGTATATCCATCAATATTTACTACCTCTAAATCAGCAGTAGTATCGTACCAGCAATCTAGTGATGTAGGTACAATGTTAAAAGTTAAAGGCTGAGGATCAATCATTCTGATCTCAACATAATCATCATAAATACATGAGTCAGGAGTAGTTAAATTAAATCCTGTCTGAAATGGGGAAGAACAATTTTCATTTACAAGAAGAATTCTATAAACTCCTGAACTTAAATTTGAAAATGTTGCAATCGTAGTTTGGGTACTATTAACCCACTGACCAACCTTATGTGACTGAAAATTAAACTGGGCATCTAGTTTTTGCAAAACAATATTGTAATCAACTAAACCAAGCGATGTATATACAGTAAAATCACCCTGACCTGCAGGACATTCAATAACTTGAGTAATAGCAACACTATCAATAGTCTGAGCATGAATTTTACAATTAAATGCACAGAATATTAAACTAAACAATATTACAAATTTTTTCATTTACTTTAGTTTTATTTATTAAAATTTCCGCAAGATACGAAAATTTATACTTTTACATGATTTGAAGCAAAAAAATGATTTGAACAATTAGGTATTTATTACTCCTAAAAGATAATTTTTAAATTATTAAGAAATATAAATCAGTTTAACAGTGTTGATCAAAACAATCTTTAATGTTTGCGGCTATCATTTCAGCTGATCTTCCTTCAATATGATGTCGCTCAATAAAATGTATTAAATTTCCATCTTTAAATATAGCTATTGAAGGTGAAGATGGTGGATATGGCAACATATACTCTCGCGCTTTGGCGGTTGCTTCAGTATCTTGACCGGCAAAAACGGTTGCAAAAACATCTGGTTTTTTATCAAATGTTGTAGCTAGCTTGACTGCAGGCCTAGCATTTCCCGCAGCACAACCGCATACAGAATTCACCATAACCAAAGCTGAGCCTTCGTTTTTATCTAACAAATTGGAAACTTGTTCAGCATTTTTTAGTTCAACAAATCCAACATTTGTTAAATCTTCTCGCATAGGAATACATATTTCTTCAGGATAGGGCATCTTTTTTTTTACAAAAATAGTAGATATTATCTTTTTTTGGCAAAAAAATCTAACAATATTTGTTTACACTCATCACCCAACACACCTGCTTCAATTTGAATCTTGGAATGAAAAATGTTCGGCGAAACGGTTAAAAATCCATTTTTTTCATCTCTGGCTCCAAAAACAATCTTTGTTATTTTTGACCAAAATGATGCTCCTGCACACATCACACAAGGTTCTAGTGTTACGTAAAGTGTGCAATCGAGTAGATATTTTCCGCCTAAAAAATTAGATGCCATAGTAATAGCCTGCATCTCAGCATGGGCAGTTGCATCGTTCAATGCTTGCATGTAGTTGTGAGCTCTTGAAATGATTTTATTATTGGAAACTATAACAGCGCCAACAGGAACTTCATCTAAATTATAAGCTTTTTCAGCCTCTTTAAGTGCTTGCTTCATAAAGTACTCGTTGTTAAAAGGATCTACAATCATTCAACAAATATCTTATTAGTTTTGTAATTTTGCAAAAAAAAAAAAATGTTAAGAACTCATACTTGCGGAGAGCTGAATAGTTTAAATATAGGTGAAACTGTTACTTTATCAGGTTGGATTCATAGAAATAGGGATTTGGGAGGCATGACCTTCATCGATTTAAGAGACCGATACGGAATCACACAAATTGCTTTCAATATGGATGTTGATGAAGTCTTATGTAATAGCGCAAGAAAACTAGGTAGAGAGTTTGTAGTTCAAGTTGTCGGCAATGTAGTCGAAAGGAGTTCAAAAAACAATAAAATTCCTACAGGTGAAATTGAAATTAAAGCTTATAAACTTAATATATTGAATAAAGCAAAGACACCTCCCTTCACAATTGAAGAAAAAACTGATGGTGGTGATGAACTTAGAATGAAATATCGTTATTTAGATATAAGAAGACAAAACATTTTAGATAATTTATTGCTCAGACACCAAGCATCAAAAGAAACAAGAAAATATTTAGATAGCGAGGGATTTTTAGAAGTAGAAACCCCATTTTTGATAAAATCGACTCCTGAGGGTGCAAGAGATTTTATGGTTCCAAGTCGTTTAAATAAACACCAATTTTATGCTTTACCACAATCTCCTCAAACATTCAAACAATTACTTATGGTTGGTGGTGTTGACAAATATTATCAAATTGTAAAGTGTTTTCGAGATGAAGATTTAAGATCTGATCGACAACCCGAGTTCACTCAAATAGACTGTGAAATGTCCTTTGTTAATCAAGAAGATATTTTAAATACATTCGAAGGGTTAACTCGCCACCTATTAAAGAAAATAAAAAATGTTGAATTGAAAGAATTTCCAAGATTAACATTTGATGAAGCAATGAAGTATTATGGTTCGGATAAACCTGATATTAGATTTGATATGAAGTTAGTTGACTTAACAAAATTATGTCAAGGAAATAATTTTAAAGTATTTGATGATTCTGAGTTAATTGTTGGAATTAGAGTTACTGATGGAGCTTCCTTCAGTAGAAAAAAACTAGATAAATTAACTGATTTTGTTAAATCACCACAAATTGGAGCTAAAGGACTTGTTTATTGCAAATATAATGAAGATGGTAGCTCAAAATCAAATATTGATAAGTTTTACGATGAAAGCTTTAAAAAAGAGTGGGGCAAAAAAGCTAATTGTAAAAATGGAGATTTATTATTAATTATGTCTGGTGAAAAAGAGAGCACTAGAAAAGCTATTGGTAATTTGAGGATTCACATTGCAGATGAATTAGGACTGAGAGACCCTAAGGTGTTCGCTCCTCTATGGGTAATTGATTTTCCATTGCTTGAGTGGGATAATGAAACAAAAAGATTTCATGCCATGCATCATCCTTTCACTTCGCCTAAAAAAGAGGATGTGAAAAATTTAGACTCTGATCCAGCATCGGTAAGAGCAAATGCTTATGACTTGGTTTTAAATGGAAATGAAATTGGAGGTGGAAGCATTCGTATTCATGACAAAAAAACACAAGAAGTGATGTTTAAGCATTTAGGATTTACAAAAAAAGAAGCAAAGGAACAATTCGGTTTTTTAATGGACGCTTTTGAATATGGTGCTCCTCCTCACGGTGGTGTTGCATTTGGGTTCGACAGGTTATGTGCTATACTTGGAGGAGAAGAAAGCATAAGAGACTTCATTGCTTTTCCAAAAAATAATTCAGGAAGAGATGTAATGATTGATTCTCCGACAAAAATTGATATGAAGCAACTTACAGAACTTAATATTTTGCTAAAAAAATAAACTAATATGAGTGGGAAAAATAAATATGGAATTTGGATAAAAATTATTTCAGTATTTATTCCTGTAGTTGTAGCACTTCTTCTTTTTTTAAAATGGAGTGGTGATAAATTAATCTTTGATTTAAGAGCTCCAAATTCTGAACCTTTTATATTAATTGAAAATTTGCCCATCGCACAACCTCTTTATTTTTTACCCCCTATATACGCTGTAATTAATGCCGTAACAGCTGTGCTTTTAGTTATGGCTTTAATTGCTGTAAAGAACAAAAAAATTCAACTTCATCAGCATTTAATGCAAGCATGCATCGCTCTTTCCTTAGTTTTTTTAGTAATGTATATAGCATACCATATTACAACAGACCCGACTACTTTTAAAGGAAATGGTTATGTTAAAGCTATTTATTTTTTTGTGCTGATATCACATATAATTTTATCAATCGTACTTATTCCGCTAGTGCTAATTAGCTATGTTAGAGCATTTCAAATGGAGTTTCCTGAACACAAAAAAATATCTAAAATTACTTTTCCAATTTGGCTTTATGTAGCTGTCACTGGAGTTATAGTTTATATTATGATTTCTCCATACTACTTAGCATGACAAAGACTAACCCATCAATTATTATTTGGCTGTTTTCTGGTTGTATATTAATATTTATTATGGTTATTATTGGAGGACTTACTAGGTTAACTGGATCAGGTCTTTCAATGGTAGATTGGAATTTAGTTAAGGGCGTTGTTCCTCCTTTGACAGCATATGAGTGGCAAGAAACATTTAATATGTATAAACAATATCCAGAATATAAAATAAAAAATTATAATATTAGTTTATCCGAATTTAAAACTATCTTTTTTTGGGAATATCTTCATCGAATGATTGGCAGATTACTTGGCTTGGTATTTATAATACCTTTCATATACTTTCTTATTACAAAACAATTAGAAAAAAAATTAATTGTTCGTACTTCTGTATTATTATTATTAGGCTCAACGCAGGCATTTTTAGGATGGTGGATGGTAAAAAGCGGATTAGTTGATAAACCTGATGTTAGTCATTTCAGGTTAGCTGCGCATTTAACGACTGCCTTTATAACTTTTTCTTACACATTTTGGATAATTCTAACCTTAGTATTTCCAAACAAAAAAACATATAACAAAAAACTATATAGGATTTCCTCGTATATAGTTGTGCTTATTTTAATACAAATTATTTACGGAGCATTTGTAGCTGGACTCGAAGCCGGTAAAATTTACAACACATGGCCAAAAATGAATGATAAATGGATTGCTGAATCAGTTTATGCTATAACTCCTGTTTGGAGAAATTTTACGGAAGGATTGGCAGGCATACAATTTGTTCATAGAACTCTAGCATTTATTATTCTTTTTTTAGTTATCTATTTTTATAGATCAGCAAAAAAAATTAACTTAAACAAAAAAGATATGTATGCAGTTAACACTGTTAGTATTATTGTTCTGCTGCAAATTTTCTTTGGTGTTCTAGCTTTAATTAACAGTGTCCCAATTTGGTTAGGCTCTATCCATCAAATTCTAGCCTTTTTCCTTCTTGCGTCCTGTGTTTATTGTATTTTTATATTTAAAAAAACTGTCTAAACAGCCACTTATCAAGAACATATATTATTTGTGATAATGGTAAATAAATTAACGATGCAAACATTAGTTTTTTTGCACAAAAGGTGTCAACTTTAGAAAACAATTTATAACAATTATACGTAAACCAACATCCCAAAAGAAAAATTAAACTACAAGAAAAAAAAGATAATTTTAAATTTCCAAGATTTATAAAGAAAGGAAGTGTTGAAACTACAGTCATAAAAATAGCAAAAAAGGTTGCTATAAGTGCTGGATATTTCCCCTTTTTACCTCCATACATCATTTTAAATCCTGCTTTTTTATATTCATTATCTCTAATCCACGATATAGAAATAAAATGAGGAAACTGCCACAGAAACTGGATGGCAAACAAAATCCCAACTGCAAGTCCAAAATCATCAGTAGCTGCAATCCACCCCAACATTATAGGAATAGCGCCGGGAATGGCTCCAATAAAAATAGATGCAGTTGACATTCTTTTTAATGGAGTATATGAAAGCACATAAATTAATAGTGATAGCAATCCAAATACAGATGATTTCGATAAATATCCATAAAAACTCCCGTGTGGTTTAATCATACTTAAAAGATAAAATCCTATTAATCCAATTATAACCGAAAATAAAGCCGCACTATTAGCTGTAATGTTTTTTTTGGGTAGCGGCCTATTAGCTGTTCTGTTCATCAATTTGTCATAATCTTGCTCTAAAACTTGATTAAATCCATTGGCTGAACCTGTTACTAAAAAGCCGCCAATTATTAATAGAAATAATTCTTGAATATTAATTTGTGCTGCACCTAATAAGTATCCTGCGGTTGCTGAGAAAACTACTGTAGTTGATAAACGAAATTTAATTAATTGACTATAATACTTTGCGGTTTGCATTAGTAGTCTTTTTATTATAATAAAATGCTATCGCAAATATTAGCATTAATATATAGGGTATTGACATTAAATATAGTATACCATCATTTAGCCCCGCACCCCTAACTCCTCCAGTTGCAATATTTGACTCCACAGCAGCCTTACACATCGCACACTGAGCACTTGTATAGTTTGAAACTATAGTTATAAGAAATATTAATATTATATTTTTTAACTTCACTTGTCTTTTATTGGCTTTTGATATTCTGCCATGAGCACCTTTACGTCATCAATCAAGTTTTTCATGTGGATTTCATTTGTGCCGTCATAGGCGCCCATTACATTATCGTTCTTATCTTTACCTGCTCTAATACGACCCTCTTTGTCAATTAAAAAAAATTGTTCTGAATGTAAAAAACCACCAGGTGCTATTGAATCTTCTCTAGCGCTTGCAAAATAAGAAGCTGCGAGTTTATATATCTTATTTTTTTCGCCAGTTAAAAAGTCCCAATTTTTTAGGTCTATATTTATATTTTTCTTTCTCATTTCTTCAATATACTCTACAAATCTTTCTGGAGTATCATTAACTGGGTCAACTGTATAAGAAACGAATTTTATATTTGGATATACTTTTAGATTGCTTTGTAAATAAGACATGTTTTTTGTCATGACAGGACAAATATTTGGGCAGTTTGTAAAAAAGAAATTGGCAATATAAATATTTTCTTTTAACGAATCATTGTTTATAATTTGGTTATCTTGATTTATTAATGAAAATGCATCTATTTTATGACCTTCATCTTGCATAACAATTTCTAAATGCACAAAATTATTATAACCTTTTACAAAATAATTGTAAACAAATACTGGAACAATCAATATTAAAAATAAAATTGTTATTGCAGTGCTATTTTTTGAGTTTCTATTTTGCATACTACATCATTAAATTAGCATATAATGCTTCGGTTACAACAATAAAAAGCAGATAAGATACTAAAAAAATAGCAGGAAATAATATTGTCCACTGCAACGATTTTTTTTCGTGACCTAAATGCATAAATATACTTACTATATAGGCAGCTTTGATAAGTGTTAAAACAATAAATATATGTGTAAGCCATTCCAGTCCTAAAAACTTATCATGTATTAGTACTTCTGGAAGAACTTCATTGACCTTAAATATTCCCAGAGCAACTTCTATAGCAGTAATGATTAATAAAATCCAAAAGACCCTCCAAATCCACCAATTACTTTCTTTTTCTTTATTTGACATATATAATAACTAAACTAAATAAAAAAATGTAAACACAAATACCCAAACTAAATCAACAAAGTGCCAATATAAACCAACTTTTTCTACCATTTCATAATGACCTCTTTTTTCATATGTGTCTTTTATTGTATTAATCAAAATAACAATTAA
>MDTG01354210.1_pt1 | contig 11606 bp, 8 predicted proteins | sample 811421 | NCBI WGS metagenome assembly MDTG01 (sample SAMN05326645, study PRJNA326480) | marine metagenome | isolation source: seawater | place: Pacific Ocean: South East | collected 2011
GGAACAATGGTCATATGTTGTCATTTGGGCAATGGGCAGCTATTGATTATGAATTATCAAACAGAGCTCAAACAGAAGCTGCAAGACGAGGACAATTATCAACACCATACAATCAAGAATGGTATGATGAATATGTAGCAATTAAAGAAGCAGAAAAACAAAGAGTACAAGATAGAAATGCTAACCAAGTTGTTCATGGCAGGGACGATGCTGAAGGCGATGCTGATGCTGAAGCAGAAGAAGAAAGAAGAAAAAGAGGAAGAAAAAGAGGAGATGATGATGGTGCTAATAACAACCAAGGTGGTGGAAGAAGAAAAAAGAAAACAAAATCTAAACATAATAAAATGGGAGGTCGTAAAAAGAAAACTAGAAAGAAGAGAGGTGGATCTAGTTGTAAAAGTAAAAAAGATTGCACTGGAGATAAAATGTGTTTACCAGGAGGAACACAGAATATAGAAGGTGGTGAAGGTCAATGTGTCCCTAAACCAGAATTTGTTTCTCATATGAAAGCTAGAGGACAGAAAAAACGCGATGAAAGAGCTGCTGCAAAAGAAGAAAAACAACCAGAGGTAGACCTAAGTAGTTTACCTGAAGAACCTGTTGCAGAAGAAACAACTACTACAGAACCAGAAAAAACAGAAGAAACCACTACTACAGATGTTACAGTAACACCAGAACCAGAAAAAACAGAAGAAACCACTACTACAGATGTTCCTGTAACACCAGAAGAACAAACTCCTGTTTCTCAAGTAGAAGAATCTCCTGAATTAAAAGCTATGAAAGAAAAAGCCAAAGAAGAATTGTCCAAATTGTCTCCAGAACAACAAAAAGAAGCAGTAAATAAAAGTATAGTTGAGATTAATAACATCTTCAAAAATATAGGAGAACTTGTTAAGATTCCTACACAAGATGGTGCCGGAAAAAGGAAAAAAAGGAAAAAACGAAAGAAAACGAAAAGAAGAAAATCAAAAAAAAGAAAATCAAAAAGGAGAAAATCAAGAAAAAGGCGGCGTTAAAATCTCTCCAAATTTATAATTTATAATTTATAATTTATAAATTTATATTTCACTAAGTTGTTTGATAGCCTTTGTTATTAAATAGTAAGTAACCCCAAACATTAATGTTTTTACAAAATATCCAGAAAAACTAGGATTACCGTCTCTTTGAAAAAGTGAAGGTGCATATTTAACTAGAGATTTTTGAAAAATAGGCAATTGAAATAAAAAGAATAATATCATAACCATAATTGGACTTTGTAATTCTTCATACATCAAATCTAATCTATCTTGTTCTACTTTTTTATTTTGACTTTGTTTTATCAAATCCTCCATGGATTTTTCTTCTTCTATATAATTATCATTTGCAGGTTTTGGGATAAAATTAGGTTTAATTTGTTCGTCTTGTGTAATGTGACTATTATTATTTGAAACTTCTCTAACGGGTAATACAGTTGCTCCTCCTGCTTGTTGTAATCCTTGAACTATTTGATGAATAGATTCTTGAGAAAGTTCTGTTGGTGTATTAGGTGGAGGAATTGCTTCTTGTCGTGGTGGATTTGGAACCTTTTTATTTTTTTCTTCAACTTTCATAACAACATTATTTTCTGGCACTTCGTTAGGTAAACTTGCAATAGCAGTAGCCATATAATAATACTTAATATTGCTATATTAGATATTATTACGCAAATTCGACAATTTTTCTGTTTTTATTACATTTTTCTATATTTTCTTGAAACTTATAACATTTTCCATCGAATTTAAATATTTGATTTTTGATTTTTTCGAGATTGGGAGCTCTAAAAATAATACAATCCCTATCTTTGCATACTTTTCTAAATAATGTAGCAAGTCCTAGTCCTAATATAATAGAAATAATTATTTTACCAGCATCACCATATATTAATCTGCGTAAATACATATATATAAAGTAAATATTATTTACTGAATATTATATGATCTTATTTTACTAACATCATCAGGACATTTTACTTCTTTAGAACTAAAATGAAAACAATTATCTGCCTTGTCTTTATAAGTAATTTTATGTTCATTATCTGGATTTGGATAAACATATATTACTTGTGTAGGAGGCATTGTAATATAAGCAACAAATAACCCCAATGCTAAACTAATCAAAAATAAGGGAACATTTAAAAATTTCATATACATATTCGTATTATTTTATTTTCTATTGTGTTCTACTTCAAAATCATCGTTTTGAACTATTTGATTATTAATATCTAATTGTTCTGGAAAATAGTGATAAATAGGCATTTCTTTTTTATTTATTTTTCCGTTTGGATTTTGAGATATTTTTTCAAGATAAATAACTTGATATTTCAAATTTCTTATTTCATTTTGTAGGGGTAAAATTACAGTTTTATAAGTTTGTAAAGAATCAGACAAAAGAGATTTCTCTCCAGTTTGTTCAAACTGATTTATATTTTTTTTAAAATTACTAACTAATTGATTAAAGTCTTTTTGTTTCTTGTCTAATTCATCTTTTCTAGAAACATACACTTTATCTCCAACTGGGTCTGTTATTTCTTCTCCTGTATCAGGATTATGTTGAAGAACCTCTACCATTTTTGTCTTTCTATCATAATATTCCTGTAATTCGCTAGCATATTCTAATAATCTTTCTAAATTTTCTTTATTATTTTGAAATTCATTTAAAATTACTTCTTCATCATCTAAATCAAATAACAAATCTAATTTATATTCTGTAATAATTCTTTTTTGTAAATTAATTTCAAGTCTAATTTGTTGTAATTGATCAGGAATATTAGTAACTGAAGGTTTTGTAATTTGAATATTTAAATTACATGGTTGTTCTGTCCCACATTTTGCAGATTGATCTGTAAAAATAATAGCACCAGTTTTTCCACAATTTAAACATTTCATTTTATTTTTATAGGCTTCTATGTTTGCTTTTTGTTCTTGAACAGATGCATTTGGATTTTTTCGCTTAAATGATTTTTTTGCTTCTTCTATTTTATGGTCTTGTTTTTTTTTAAATTTATTTAATTCTTCATATGCTTCAATATATTCATTCCAAAGTTCTTCATCTGTTAATTTTTTAGATTTTTTTGATATAGAAGGTGGAGATGGTTCAGGAACATCACCTTGTCGTGTTGGGTCAGCCATTTTTTCTATATCTCGTTCTTTACCTGTTTCAACATCAATTGCACTAGGAAATTCATCGGTAATTATTCCATCTTGTGTAATCCATGGGTCTTCTGGAGAAAGGGAATCAATATCACTCATTTATATTTAAGTCTTATAAAAATTTTTATGTAATAATTCAAAAGGGCTTTCAAATAACGGCAAGTTGGTAATTTGTTGGTCATATAATTTAGCCTTTTTTGCTTGTAATTGTCTTACCTTGTTAACAAAATAATCTCTTTTTAATCTTTTTACTTTTTTTCTGTCTTCTTCGGTTGGTCTATTTTTATATTTATAGTAAAGTAGTCCACTTGATAATAAAAGAAATAAAGTTAATAAACCTAAATTCATTAACTGATTGAATTCGGTATCTTTTTTTATTTTACAATTCTTTAATGTTTCCTTTAAAAAATATTTAACCCCTGGTTCTGTTAATATAGGTCGCGAATTATCCATATAAATATATTATTAAAAAATCAAAAAATTTTATACCTATTATCTATAAATGATTTCACCTTTTACAACATTTATATATTTTTCAATATTGACTACAATATATTTTTTATTAAAGTATTTTTTAAGTGAAAAACATGGTGCAACTAACAAAGGTTTAGGTATTGCATTAACCATAATTTATTTGATAATTATGATATTAATACAGTTAACTACAAATATGAAAAATGCAAAAGAAAAATGTGGAGGAACACCTCAAACAGTAGCAGCAATAAATTATACAATAATGCCAAACTTATTTATTTTTGGAGGATTAATGATGGTAATGTTATTTTTTCCAGGATGGAGGGCACCTTTTTCAAATACAATAGGTTATTTATGTGTAATGGGAGCAGGTGTAAAAGAAGCTTTTACAAATATATTAAAAACAGATAGTAATAACAAATTGTTAAAGATGGTTTATAGAGATCCTTCAATGATGATTAATGAAATGACTCCAGAGAATTTTTATTTATTTTTAGATAAAATGGGTACCCCTCCAAATTCAATATTAAATAGTAATTACAAAAAACATATTCCAGATTTATATAATATGGTAGTTATAAAGGATAAAATATCAGAATTTTTATGGTATATGTTTTCAGGATATCTTGTAATTCAAAATTCAAATAGTTACATAATGTCAATAAGATGCAATAGAAGTCCAGATGAACTAGAAGCTAAATTAAATAATGCTCTAGATAATCCAAAAAAGAAAAAGAAAAAACAAAAATGGTCATTGGGATACTAAGTTATTAATTATTTAAAATTAATTAATTAATAACGGAATTTAGGAATAGCTAAATAATATAAAACAAATAAATAGCAAAATATAGCCAATATCAATGTTAAAAACCAAATAGGTATTACTGTTTTCTTTTTTGTTCCTAATCCAAATTGTCTTAATGAACCATCTTTTTCATATAGAAAAGCGGGTTCTACCACTTGAACAATACAAAAAATAGCAACAAATAAGATAATAGAAACAGAAGTTATATTTCTACGAATATATTGTCTATACATTAATACTTATATATAGATTAGTTTTTAATTTATATAAAACTTTCGTAAATTACATATAATCGATATTATCTCTATCATCATCGTCTTCTTCAGGAATAGCACTCAAATCATAAACTTCGTCATCTATTCTATTTTGTATAAAATCTTCTTCCATTTGGTCTATTACATTTGAAATATTGAATACTTCACCTGTAAATTCACTAACATCATCTAAACCGCCACTTTTTAATTCTAGTAATGCATCATGTTCTAATTTTTCTCTTTCTTTATCATATTGTTTATTATCATATTCAAAAATTGCTTTAGTTCTACCTAAACTCCAATCTCCTAATGAACTGTTTTTCATAATATCTTCTATTTCTCTTTCTTCAATAGTTAGATCTCCTAATCTTTTTACAATTTGTTCCTTTTCCTTTGTCTTAGTTTTTAAGACATTTTTATTAATTGTTTCGGCAGATACATTTAATAATTTCTTATAATCTCCTAATTTTAGAATATATAAGTTCAATAACGATAATGTATCTTTTTCTAAAACCTCTTGTTCTCCTCTTATTATATCTAGGTCATCCCCATCTTCTGCTTCTTCCATAAAGTCTTCATCTTCATTAGTATCTATTCTTAAATCAACTGAAAATGCAGAAATATATAATGAAAAAGAGCATAACAAAAAGTAATATGCTAATTTTTTTAAAATCTCTCCATCGAAAATAGAACCTGTTTTATTTTTACCAGTAATTCCAGAATAAAAAGGTATAGCATCCATAAGAGCTATAATATCTTCATTTTGACTTAAAACATATTCCAAAACTGGTTTTATATTTTTATTCTTATAAAATTTAGAAAATCCCTGACCGTCCTTTAACATAAAGCTAATTATGTCTTGTTTATGTTTATCACTCAATTTTTTAGAACCACTTAACCAATGTTTTGGAACATATCTTTCACTGAAATTAACTTCATGCAAAATAATATTAGGAAATACTTGACATATATTTGTTACCATTTCTTTAATCATTCTAAAAATTGTAAATCCAGTTTCATCTTCTTGAGACATATATACATTGTCACCTATTAAATCCCAATTCAAAATAAAATGACTCTGTTTTTGTTTTATCTTAGCATGAGATACTTCTCCTTGAGGAGAATATTTTATAAATAAATCTTTTACTTTTCTACCTAATTCACCATGTTCTAACATTTTTCTAGAAATTTTAGTGGACATTTCCCGATTTATTCTATCTATATAACTAGTAAAATTAGAAGTTATTATATCGTCTTCACCTTGAATACTTACATCAAATCTGTCTACTATATTTTTCATATGGGATAATAATTCAGGATGACAAATTATACTATCTTTATTTTCCAAATATGCAACAGTTTTTTCCAAATGTAATTTTTCTGTAGTAATAGGTGGATCTAGGTCATAATAAAGAATATTTCGTCTATTTATTATATTCAATAATATATTCAATGTTTCATTAGAATAATTCAATCCCTCAGCTTCCATTGCTAATATTTTGTTTTCAATTGAGTCTATATTACGAAATTTACATTCATTTTTCAAACAAACTCTTTTAAGGTCATTATCTAATTCAACGCCTGTATTGAAATTACAATATTTTATAAATGCTAAGTAAATAGTTTCTTTTGAAAAATCAATAGATACTGGTGGGTAAATTATCTTTGTATTTTTCATAATATTGAAGAAAACACCTTTATGTAAATATTTATATTTTTCGTATAACTTCCCTAGTTCCATAATTATATCACTATGTCTTTTTATAGATGTTTCTTTTTCAGTAAAATATATAAAAGTATTAGGATTACCATTATTACAACAAGAATTTTCTAAGAAAGGAATACCGGCTTTTGTCTCTAATAATAAAGGTTCTTTGTTAATAGCTCTTTGAAGAGATTCAATAATAGAGAAAGAATAACTAGCAATTTTGCCATATAAAGCCCATAAATGTGCATATTGTTCATAACTTCCTTCTTGTATTCTAGTTCTAAGTGTTTTTTCAAAAGTTGTACTTATATTGTTTAATCTGGTTACAGTAACAGGAACCAATGGTGGTAAAAAAGTAGTCCATCTTTGAACATCAAATTCTGATATAATCAAACTAGTTGTTTTATTTGTTTTTTTCCATTCTCGTTTTAAATTTAGTTTATCATCTACTTCTTTCATAGTTAATATTTTACTCGTCATAAAATCCTTTATTTTATTTACAAATTTATCTTGAATATCATCGTAATTTTTCTTTCTTCTCTTTTTTTCTTGTCCAGATAAAGCAATAGGTATTATGTTTAATGGTCTATCTTTTCTTCTTATAGCAAACATTATACAGCTAATATATTCCAAAAATGTCATATCAGCATTTCCATCTAAGGGAAATCCAGAAAATGATTTTTTACAATCACCAAATACTCTCTTACTTATAACTCCTGGAATACTACCTTGAACAGCAATAATATATGCTGAAATAATAGAATAAATAAATACTTGGTCATGTTTTTTTTCAAAAGTTATTAATTTTTTACCTAATTTAATTTTTTTGTTATATAATTCTCTATAACTTTCCTCATCAGGAACATTTACATTCATTGATTCCATAACGATTTTAATAATAAAATTGTAATCTGATTTCATTGAAATATACAATTTTTCATCCAATGTCTTCAATAAATTTTCGGTTCTTTTTGCAACAATACTTGTATATGTTTTTTGTTCTGTCTGGAATCGAGCCTTTCTTAATTTATCTGCTTTTTCCTCTTCCATAACTTCTCTAGATTTTATTTTATAACCAGATTCATCATAACCTTCGCTATAATCTAAAGCAATATCGTTTGATAGATAATGTCCACTATATTTATCTACCCATTTATCTCCCTCATCACTTTTCTCCCCTCTTTCCTTTTTAATTTTTTCCATAGTAAGCAAATAATTATCAGTATAAAATCCATCTATCAATTCTTTATAAAATGTGGGTAATAATTTTGCACCAGAATCAATACAATAAAACCAAAATTCTTCTTCGTCTTTATTTGATGTTCTACAAAATTGGTCAATAAATTTATTCAAATTAGCATATTTCTTTATTAAATCAGTATCAGATAATATAATATTCTTTAGATCTTCATATGGGGATACTAATACTTCTCTTTCCTCTAATGTAGAAGCTATTTTTAGTTGAAGTAAATCTCTTTTAATCATTTTAAATATTTTCAACCTTTTCAGAGATTGTAAATTATTAGACCTATATTGTAATTCTACTTGCAAATCACCCTTCAATTGTTGTTGAGATTTGATTAATTCATCTTCAAATCTTTTTTCAATGTCTTCTAGTATATTTATTTTCAACAAATCCTTAGTGCTATCTAAATTTGTGCAAGTTTCTTTAATTTTGAAACAATTTTGTTTTATATTACAAAAGTTGATTTGTTCAGGTGCCAATCCAGAAAGAGATTTATCATATCTCCAAACATTATTTTGTCTAACATAGTATTTAATATTACCATCTCCTTGTAAATCTAAATAAGCATATTCTCCCTCTTGAACTTCTCTAGATCCCATAATCATAGCACTAGCATCTATTTGAGCTTTATCTTCACTTATTCCATTATTTTCAACCAAAAACTTTTTCAATTCTTCAATTACTAATTTAGAATCATCAGCAGATGCAATAAGAATACTATTATTGCGTTTCCATTCTTCTCCAATATCATACGGAGTATTATCGTATTTTTTATCAACGAATACAGGTGCATTATTATCTTCAGTCATTTCATCAATTGTAATATATCTTTTTACAAGTTTTTTTTCTTTTTCACATTGCTTAGCTTCTTCTGTCTCTTTTTCTTCATCAACTTTTCCGTCTAATCTTTCTAATTCGTCACTAATTTTTTCTTCGATATCTATTGGTTGGTTATAACTTAATAAACTTAGTGATAAAACAACATTGTAAAGATAACCAGAATCAAAATTCATTATTTTTTTCAAAGAATCTTGAGTATCAATTGAATCATTAATATTATAATTTTTTTTATCAAATATTTCTTGATAATTTGTTTTAATTAATTTTGGTAAAATAGTAGAAATAAAATAACTTTTGTTTTCTCTAATGAATTTCAAAAAGTGTTTATTATTTTTTCTTAATATAGATTTATGTTCTTCAATATTTTTATAAATAAAATCATTAATAGTTTCATATTGTTTATATGTGATATCATCACTGTAAATCATAAATGGTTCAAGATATTCTATAATCTTAGTATATGATGTCCCATTTTTGATATATTTTTTTATAATTTCAAATAAAACTCTAGTTTTGGGTATTATATTTTCTAAAAAATCATTATAAACCTCATTCTCATCACCGATAGATAATCTATCTATAAATTTCCTCCTTTCTTCAAAACTAATATATGTATTATATCCAAATAACTTTTTGTTTATATTTTTCCAAGTTTCTCTAGCTTTTTTACTCCATATATCACTTTTTTCAGTTTTTGCAAAAAATTCTTCAGTTTCCCTTAAATAAGCATTATCTTTTCCTTCACGAATTACAATCTCATTACCTTCTGCCCAATTTTCTAATATTTTGAAGTAGAAATAATTGAAAAAATGTAAATTAACCTTATCATATATAGATGTTTTTGGAAGATCAATATGAGAATATTTAATATATGGTTCTTGTAATCTCATAAACCCCAATAAATCTATTGAATTATTATTTGTTAATGGAACAATAACAGCCTTGCTATTTTTATTTTTGATATCAGGATTATTTAATCTACTTAACCCTAAATTATATCTATCGATAACATATTGTTGAGGCGATATAGTATCATTTTCTACCATATGCGATTCAAAGTTTTCAAGATTGTTTATTAAAACATCCATGTTATCTTGCACTTTTTGTTTTGATATTATGTTTTCAGTATTAGGAGTTTCTATAAAAGGTGTGAAATATGGGTCTATATTTTGAACTAAATAAATATATTTATTTTGAGAATCTGGTACAGTATTGCTCTTATAATGCCCTTGTGCTTCAATAACATTTGTTTGTGCAAATCTATATTCCATTACTTGGGCATCAACATAAGTTTCGTCTGGGGCAGTTTCTAAATCAAATAATTTATGAGTATTCCTACCAACTGGGATTAACCATTTTAATTTTTTATTAAATTTTTGTAAATATTGTATAATAGGTTTATAATCAGCTCCTTTTTTCAATACACTTTCAGCATTTCCTGTTTCATCAAATTTTGAAAACTTTCGCCTTAATTGTTTGAATCTTTCAATTAAAGTATGAATATTGTTCAATACTTTTCTTGTTCTTTTATTTGTAGGATATTCAGCGATTAACTCGTTTAATATATCGTCTGTTTGTGTTTCTATTCCAAATCTTCGTTCATCTTCTTTTACTTTTACCATTTCTGTAATTTCTCCAAGATCGTCCTCACCTAATTCTATATCTTCTATACCAACAAATAAGTCTTGAACATTTTGTTTTATATCTTCACTATCTATTATCAATTCTAAATCTCCATCTTCTTCATCATCTTCGTCAATAATATCGATAGGGGATTCTTCTTCTTCTTCTTTTTGTACTAGTTCAGGAGGATCAAATGATCTAATATCAATAATAGGTAATTCTAAAGGAATACCTTTATAATTGAAGTTAATGTATATTTTTTGGTCAGAATTATACAAAGATAGTTCTATTTCATCTTCATCTAAATCAGTAATTTGACCATTAATTATAGTAGGAACATCTCCTCCAAATTCAATTGTAATCCATGTATCAGGAACTAAATCATGTTGGCGTGCATATCCTTTAACATCTGGAGTAGCCAATATAATAATTTGTTCAATAGATTCGTCATTCAAACTTCCATTTGTAATGCCTAATTCTATTTCTTCATCTAAATCTGTATCATTAATTAATTTTACTATATTATCATCTAAATATTCAATGTAATAATTTTTATCATTAATAGCAGAATTAGATGGTGCAATAAATTTAAGCATTTGACCTAATTCTAGAAATAAATTTGTTGATTCTTTTTGGGACATTACTTATATTTATACTAGAAATTATCTCTAAGGAGAAATTACATTATAAATATTATATAAAGAATTCTATATATAATATGTAAATGCAGGAAGTAATGAGTTACAATCCTACTAATTATGCTGACACTTTAAAATTAATTAGTGATAATAATTATGCTGAAAGTAAGAATATTTTGGTAAAAAATTATGAACATTTATATGTATTGAAATATGTTAAATCTAAGTTAACAACTGAAAACATAGATTCGTTAGGTTTATTTAGATCAATCATAGTTAATAAAGATGGCGAGATTGTTTCTTTTGCTCCACCAAAATCAATTAATTATGATGTGTTTTCACAATCAAATGAATATGATAAATGTTATATTCAACATTTTCCTGAAGGAACAATGATAAATGTATTTTTTGATAAATTTATAGATGATTGGCAAATCACAACACGAAGTTCAATAGGTGCAAAATGTAACTTTAATATGGATAGTAATATTACTTACCGTTATATGTTTTTAGATGCAATGAATCATATAGGATTAGAATTTGAAGATCTAGATAAAACTTGTTGCTATAGTTTTGTTTTACAACATCCTGAAAATAGAATAGTGGTCCCTATAAGTAAACCGGCTTTAATTTTGACAAATAAATATAAAATAGATAACAACCAAATATTTAATAATAATTCCTTCGACAAAATACTAAAATTCGCTACATTAGCAATGCATACTATAAATGATAAATCTTTCAAAGATTCGGTAAATTACACAGGAGACAATTGGAGACAATTATCTGATCATTTTTTCTCAGACAATCTTCCATATCAGTTTCAAGGAGTTATGATTTGGAACAATAAA
>MDTG01035062.1_pt1 | contig 11605 bp, 7 predicted proteins | sample 811421 | NCBI WGS metagenome assembly MDTG01 (sample SAMN05326645, study PRJNA326480) | marine metagenome | isolation source: seawater | place: Pacific Ocean: South East | collected 2011
ACAATTTTTTCGTATTCATTATTATTATTAAAGATTTGATTTAAAATTTTAATATCAATACCTTTAAATTTTTTTATTTTCATATAATTTAAATACCTTGTGCAAAAATCATTAAAGATTTTTTTATCATCAATAATTTTTATTGAAAAATTGTATTTTTGTGAATTTTTGAGAGAGTACCTCCAAAAATTTTTAAAATTTTGCATAATTTTATTAGTATCTAATTTTAAATTAATTAAAATTGTAGAAAAAGAAGGTTTAGTATTAAAAAATAATGAATTTTTTTTAAAGATTAACACATTATCAGCATTATAAGGAAGATTTGGTTGAAAAAAAAGTATAGAAAATTTTTTATAGTTACCATATTTGAGTATAAACTTAATTACTTCTCTTTTATTTTCTATATTTACATTTTTAAAAAATATTGGACCTTTGTTTATTCTATATATGGTAAGAAAAAAAAATTTTCTATACAGAATTTGACAATAAGCAATTTTTATATTTTTATCTTTAAAGATTAATCTTTGAACTTTCCATTTTTTTTTAGAAATAGTAGATATTGCATTACCATAATTAAATGATTGAGTAACATTTTGATTTTCTAAATTTGCTAGAAATTCTTTATGATCATTCTCTAAATAATTTTCGGTAATTATATTACTATTTTTTTTATTAATATTTAAATCAAAAAATATGTTAAAATTTTTTAAATTAATACTTTGGTGGTTAGCGATATATAATGTATTCGAAAATTTATAAAAAGCGTCATTATTTTTATTTTTATATATTTTGTAAGGTAAATCTGGCCACAGATATATTGGAAAGCGATAATTATTTAATAATAAAAAATTTTTTTTTATATTTTTCTTATCTGAATTATACTTAAAATTGTATGGTGTATTAATTTTAAAATTAATTTTATTAAATTCGAAATTTATTGATTTAATATTTTTAATAATTTTATCATATAAATAATTTATAATAATTTTTTTAATTTTAATCTGATTAATTTCCCTAACTTGTGATGGTAATAATTTTTTTGATAAATTACTAAAATATGGATTATTAAAGCCATATTCGATAGTTTTATTATTATAAAAGAATGAATATTTTAAAATTTTATTTTTTTTGAAAAATATCTTTTGTACAATTTTTTTTAGTATCCAAAAAAAATCATGTGTAGTGTAAATATATTCTTTTACATAAATTTCTTTTTTTAAATAATCATTCCATAATTTATCATTAGTAAAATATTCATTTATTTTGTTAATATTTGAGAGTTTATAATTTTTAGCATTAAAATTTAGAATAGCTCCATTAGGTAAAGAGAAATGTTTATATAAACTCATTAAAGTAAAATCACCTTTTTTTCCAATTTCTTTATTAAGTTCGATACAATGTGTGCAGTCTTCAATAATCCATAAATCTAAATTTTTTTTTAAATTATTTAAATTGTCTACTAAATTACTCTCACCAAAATAGTTTACAAATAAAAGTATATCTAATATTTTAGTATGAGCATTTTTTTGATCTATTTTATTATATATTAAATTATTTAAATCATTTTTATTGTAAAAAAAAATATTAATTCTTTTTCTATCAAGATATTTTAACGCATTATTACAAAAATATTCAGGAATCCATAAAGTAATTTTTTCTTTTTGCATTAATTTAAGTCTTAGCTTGCAAACTAAATATATTGACCATGTTGAAGAACTTAGTAATCTAAAATTAGTATTATTATTATTGAGTTTTAGAATATTTTTATAAAATTCTTTTTTATTATTAATTGTAAAAATATTTAAAATATCAAACCAACTTGGAAGAACAGAATAACTAAACATATTTATTCAAAAGTTCATTATATTTTATTTTGTAATAAAAATCAGAGTTTCCATTCAATATAGCTTTTAATAATTTTATGCTATAATGAGGTGATATTTCATCTCTTTTGAATATATTTTTATTTTCACTAATTAGGTCATTATTATCTCCTCTTATACCAGAAAATACATATTTATATTTTTGCTTTATAAGCTCATAAGAATTTTTTGATATATTTAGACTTGATCCAAAAGGGTATGCAAAATATTTAAATTTCATATCAAAAAATGAATTTTCTAATTCATTTGCTGAAAAAATAATTTCTTTTTCCAAAATACTCATATCTTTTACATTACCTAGATCTAAGTGAGATTTTGTGTGGTATCCAATAGTATGTCCAAGTTTAATTATTTCCCTAAGATCAGTTATATTAAGATTTTGATCATCCAATTTACTTATATCAAATTTAAATCGTAAATTTTCTTTAATAAATTTATTTATTTCAAGGCTATCATTCATAAAAATAAAATCCTTAATTACAAAAAAAATTGCTTTAATTTTATATTGTTCAAGTATTGGTAAAATTGATTTTAAGCTTTTAAACCCATCATCAAATGTTAACATTAATGTTTTAGTCTCGAAGCTACTTTTGTTATATTTTTCAAATTGATTAGGAGATATTATATTATAATTATTACTGAGAAAATTTATTTGATTTTTAAAATTACTTAAATGCTGTTTGGGTATGTTATGATAATTCAAAATTCTAAAACAATTTTTTTTCCTGTTTTTATATATTGAGTCAATAAGTAATAATATTTTATGACTAATTCTCATTTTGATGAAATAATTTTAAATAAAGAATTATTTTTTAATAAAATTTTTATAAATATTATCAAATCTATTTTTAATAATATATGCAAGTCTTTTTTAAGTAATTTAAAAATCTTAAAAAATTGTTTATTTGTAAAGCAAATTTTAACTTGCTGAACTAAGAAAACAAATTTATTTTTCAGTAATAAATTATTTATGATTTTTTTATTATTTAGATTTTTATTTAAATGATATTTCATTACATTTTGTACATTTTGAAAATGATAACTATTTTGGTTGGTTATTGAATTAGGATTAATAATGTACTTTCCTAAATATTTATTTAAATAGTAAACTTTTATATCCTTAGTTAAAATTCTTAACCAAAGTTCAAAATCTTCCGCACTATTAAAATTTAAATTTTCAGAAAAAAAATTGTTATCCTGTAAAATTGATTTTTTTATTAAGACTGCTGATGGAGATAATTTATTACCATAATATATTAATCCATAAAAGTAAGGTTTTTTTATTTCTCCATATGGTCTATAATAATTCTTATTATTAAGAATCTTTATTTCATTATGATAAATTAAATCAATTTTACTATTTTTACTTAAAATATTTTTACATTCCAAAATTTTATTAGGTAGCCATTCATCATCAGAGTCCAAAAAAACAATATATTTTGATTTACAATTTTTTAAAGCTGTATTTCTTGCTGCTCCTATTCCCTTATTATTTTGAGTAATAATTTTTATGTTGAAATTGCTATTAGTATTTTTTAATTTGTCTAATTTTTCTGAAGTATCATCTGTGGAACCATCATTTGTTACAATGATTTCATCAACTTTTTCAGATTGATTTAAAATAGATTTAATGCACCTATTAATTGTTTTAGATGAATTGTATGCCGGCACCACAACAGATATTGTGATATCATTATCCATAATCTTCATTTTAATATACTTTCAAAATATTTAATTGTTTTTATAAGACCTTCATTCAAAGTAACACTTGGTTTCCAATTTAAGATTTTTTTTGCTAATTTAATATCTGGCTTTCTTTTATAAGGATCATCTTCTTGCCTTTTATGATAAACTATTTTTGAAGTAGATTTTGTAATTTTTTTGATAGTTAGTGCTAAATTTTTAATTGTAAATTCAGTATTATTACCTATGTTAATTGGCCCAGATATATTTTTATTCAAATTAGAATAAGTAATTAATGCTGATGTTAAATCATCTATATAACAGAATGATCTGGTTTGATTGCCATTTCCATAAATAGTAATTGGTTTATTTTTTAAACATTGTACAATAAAGTTAGATATAACTCTTCCATCACTCAAACTCATGTTAGGCCCATATGTATTAAAAATTCTTACTACTTTAATATTAATATTAAATTCCCTTTTATAATCAAAAAATAAAGTTTCTGATGCTCTTTTTCCTTCATCGTAACATGCTCTAGGTCCAATAGTAGACACATTGCCATGATAATTTTCCTTTTGAGGGTGTAATAATGGATCACCATATACTTCACTGGTTGAAGCTTGTAAAACAGGAGTATTATTTTTATGTGCGTTTTCTAAAACGTTTATAGATCCAATAATATTAGTTTTTAAGGTATTCAATGGATTTTTTTGATATTGATAAGGTGAAGCTGGACAAGCTAAGTTATATATAAAATCATATTTTCCATTTATTTTTTTTAATACATCGCTTTTTATAAATTTAAAGTTTTTTTTGTTAAGGAATTTTAAAATATTTTTTTTATTTCCAGTAGAAAGATTATCTAAGCAATATATGTAATTATTTTTCTTAATTATTTTATCAATAAGATTAGACCCTATAAAACCCGCACCTCCAGTTATTAATATTTTTTTTTCCATTTATTGTTTTATCAGTTGTAAGTAATTTTTAGCCATTGCTTTTGAAGAAAAATTTATTTTATAGTATTTATATGCTTCTTTTCCAAATTTAACCCTTAATTTGTTATTATTTATTAGATAACAAATTTTATCTGCAAAATTAAAATGATCAAATGGCTCAATTAAAAACCCATTCTTATTATCTATAACTATTTCTTTTAAGCCTCCTATATTTGAAGCAATTACTGGTAATTCAAAGCTCATTGCCTCAATGGCGGTATAACCAAAAGATTCCATTTCTGTAGATGGAACAACTACTAAATCAGATTGACTGTAAAGATCTTCAATATTTTTAATAAATTTAAGCATATGTACATTTTTTTGTAGACTCATATCTATTATATTTTTTTGTATTTTATTTTTTTCTTTAGTAGACCCATTACCACATATTATTAAATGAATATTATCCTGAGATTTAACTATTTCCTTAAAAGCTTTTAGGGCAACTAAATGTCCTTTTCTTTTTTCAAAAACTGCTGGGAATAAAACAAGTCTATCGATAACTTTAAGATTTAATTTTTTTTTTAAAGAATAATTATTTGTAAATTGGCCTTTATCATATCCATTATAGATACGATTAACCTTTGTATATTTTAAACTAGGTCTATTTAAAAATTCCATTTTACAATTCTCTGATACAGTAATTATTCCTGAAATATTTTTAGCAATCATTTTATCAAGAAAATTTTCATATATTTTTCGAAAATAGCCATACTTATTTATAGCAATTGGAAAGTTATGTATATTTAACCAAGGCCTAGAAATACGTTTAACTATTAAACATGCAAATACTGAGGCAATACAAACTTCACCACCGGGATATCCTCCATTAACTATAAGAAGCTTTTCGATTTTATATTTTTTAAATAAAAAAGAGAGTCTTACAGAATTTAATAATATATTAAATGTAAACAAATATATATTTAAAAGTTTTACTAAAATTCGAGATTTTAATCTTAATATATTATTAGATATTAAATACGGATATGTTATTAATTTAAAATTTTTTGATTTTAAGGATGTATTTATCCTATCTAAATTTTTATTCTTATTATAAAATAATGTAACATCATGATTTTGATAATTTTTAACTAAATTAATCAAAAATGTATCAACCCCACCTTCTATGGTATTTTGTGTAATTATTCCTATCCTCATATTTAACTTTATAATGATAAAATTAAAATAAACTTAATATTCATTTTTTAAAATTAAATTATATAGTTTTAAATCATAGAAAATTAATTTTTCTAGTAATTCATTTTCTGTTTTACTAATATCAGGATATTTTGAGTCTGAAACCTTATTTTTTTGTAAATTAAAATATTTACTAATAGGAATAATTATTCCTAATTTTTTAATAAGTATTTTAAAACATTTTTTATTATCTATTATATTTATATGATTTATATATTTTAAATTATATATTGCATTTTTTAGGTCGTCTTCATTGATGTATTTATTTTCACAATAACCATCATAATTAAACTTTTTTGATAGATATCTAACATACACATTATCCAATTTTTGATTAATTCTTTTATTTAAAAACTGTTCTAGAGTAATATATTTTGTATTTTTTTCATCATGTAATTTTTTATTTCTATAATAATTAGATAATATTCTATTTTTTGGATTTCTTAATGATAGAATTACAAAAAAATCATTTCTAGATAATGAATTTTTCATAAAATCAATGCCTGAGTGAAGAGTAATTATAAATTCATTATTTTTTAAATAATTCTCAAGATATAAGACAGAATTTTTTCTAAACTGAAGCAATCTAAATCCTAAATTTAATTTAAGAAAATAATTTAGTGAATTACCTCCACATTGAGGAACATGCAAATGTATAATTTTCTTATATTTATTTTTAATTTTTAAATAATTTAAATAGGTTATTATGTTAAATAAAAATTCTAAATTCTTTTTTAAACTAAAATAAGTAACGAAACTTCTAAAAAACTTTTTTATTAATATAAGTTTTATAAAATTTGGCGAATTATTTACTAAAATTTTTTTTAAAGAATAATAAATTTTTTTAAACAAACTTGTTTTGATATCAGCAAAAACTTTATTATAATTATTTACTATTTTATGATCAGAATATTCTAATGAAGGTTCAAATATTAATCTTGCTCTGCTGTCACTATAAAGACAATCAAAACCATATTTCTTCATTAATTCACTTAAAGTGTATGATGAAAAATAATGATAATGATAAATAATTACGTCACCGACAATATCGGCTTCCCTTCTTCCATGTTTTAAAGAATCAATTCCTGGAACCTCAATAAAAATTTTTGTTTTGTTTTCTTTACAAATTTTTTTTAGATTAGTAATCTCAGTTTCAAAATTACTCCAATGCTCAATAACATGATTTAAAATTATTAAATCAAAATTTTTATTTAAAGATAAAATTTCTTCAATACCTCCCTGAATAACATTAATATTATTTTTTGCTGCATTTTCTAACCATTTTGATTCAAAGTCCGATACATAACAATTATGTTTTGTCTTATATTTGTCCAAAAAACCTCCACCACCACCCCCTATATCAATAATATCTAATTTCCTATTACCTGAAAGATTTACATATTCTTCAATAATTTCCCAACTTTCTTTTGTGCTTAAGGATTTTGCAGATGATTGGTAAAGGGCCTCAGGTGTATCTTCAGATCTCTCTGAATTATAAATATTGGTATAAATATCTAAAATATCATTTCTTAGAAAATATTTCTTTGCTCTAATTAAACCACAATTCTTACACAAAACTATTTTATAATCGTTTCCACAACGATCGTGAGAAATGATATTTCGATCACTCGTAGCTCCACATAAACATTTTGTTAATACAAGCTTATATAAATTTGTTATTTTATTATAATTATTTATATAAACTTGGTCATAATGGTATTTAAAAAAATATTTCTTATAGATTTGATTAATCATTTTTATAACAAATAAAATAATTTTATATAGATTTTTTTAGATATGTATATTTTATTTTCTTTTTAATATTTTTTCTGATTTTTTATAACATTTACTACGTATAAAAAATCATCTATAATTATAAAACGATAACAAAATAAAAAAATAATATAGATAACAAGAATTGATAATTTAATTAAGACTTTTAAAAATAAATTAATATCTAAGCTAATAAGATAAAATTGTAGCATTACTCCAATAAAAATTATTAAATGAACACCAAAAATTAATAAATATTTAATTGGTAATTTGTATACTTTTTGACCATAATATATTCCTAATAGTGACGATAATATAGACGAGACTAACAATGAAATTACTGCTCCAAAAATTCCATAAATTGGAATAAGTATCAGATTTAAAAAAATATTAGAAATTATTTCAATTATTGTAACTGGTATTGAATACTTTGTCTTTTCTGAATAATTTATTTGATTATTAAAAATGAATGAAGAAGATATTGAGAAAAATATTTGGAATATAATAATAGGCATAAAATATGACACACTATAAAAATTTGGTGTAGTTAGTAAATATACAACCTCCTCTGAAAAGAGGATAAAACTCAAATAAAATATACTAAGAAAAAAAATAATTTTATAATAATTATTAATTATATCTTTTGAATTTTTTTTAACATTATTAAAAAAATACGGTGTCCATGCCCTTGTAATATTATCAACAAAAATTCTATTCAAATTACTTAGCCTCATTGCTAATTCATAAGTTCCCAAATCTGAAATATTTTTAAAATATGAAATCATATACTTATCTGCATTACTATTTATTGAGCCTATAATTTTATTAGGCATTAATGGTAATGCATAATAAGCTGACCTGATTGCTTTTTGTCTAGAGAAAAAGAACCCGATATATTTTAATTGAAAAAAAAACATAAAAAAAATACAAAAGATTACTGCAACAATATCTCCATAAATTTTTCCTTCGTATTTAAATGAATAATTTATTATTAGAATCAAAGATGTAATATTGCCGATAACAAAATAAAGTACTTGAAATATTGAAAATAATGAAGATTTTTCTTGGGCTATCAAAAGTTTAAAGAAGTATTGGTATATCTTAAATAAAGCGCCAAAAAAATAAGATAATAATATAATTTTTTTAGGAAGCTGTTTTTTAAAAACATAAATTTCAAGTAAATCAAGAGTTAAAAATGTTATGAGCAATCCCGTACTTAAAAGAATTATTAAAATTATTATATTTGTAGAATTAGTTATTTTAAAATTTAAATCATTATACTTGTCTTTAAAATAATATCGAAAGTTTGCGCTATCAAATCCAAGTGTAATAATATTAGTAAAAATTTGACCAAAAACTAAATATAATGCTAGAATACCATAATCATATGGTGTTAAAAAACGTGTATATATAGGTAATAAAAATATACCTACAATGAATATGAAACTTGAGGCAGAGAAGTAATTTAAAACATGCCTAATCATTTTATAATAAATTAATTACCAAGCAGTTCTTCCCCCATCAATTGATATCACGGCTCCATTTAAATATTCAGAATTTTCACTTAGTATCCAAATTATAGTACTTTTATATTCATTTTTTTTTGCCATCCTGTTTAATGGTATTAACTTATGAATTTTATTTAAGAATAATTTTGATTGGTTTGTTTTTATACCCCCTGGACAGATAACATTACATCTTACATTTTGTTTTGCCCAGTAAGTTGATAAATACTTTGTTAGCCCAATCATTCCAGATTTTACAACAGAATATGTAATAGGTTTAAATGATTTTTTATTATTTTTATATTTATAAAGATCTTGATATGGTGAAATTAATCCAAGATCTGATGATATATTTATAATAACTCCTCCGTTTTTATTTTTAGATATAATTTTGCCATAATGTTTTGAGCAAAGAAAGGATCCAGTTAGCCCAACCTCTATTTCTTTATTCCATTGATGCAAATCAAATGTTTCTAGTTTGTTATTATTTTTAAAATTTTTATTGCTAAAATCAGGATTATAAGCAGCATTATTAATCAAAGAATAAATACTTTTATGATTTTTCTTAATTACTTTTGATAAATGAATAATTTCATTTTCATCTGTAATATCTAATTTGTAGTAAAAAATTTTTTTTTTAAATCTTTTTTGGAATTTATTAGATAAGATTTCAAGCTTTTTATAATCTATATCTAAAAGCAATGGAGTGCCATTAAATTCTAAGATTGCTTCACAAAATTGAGAGCCCATTAATCCAGCTGCTCCTGTTACAATGATATTTTTATTTGTTAAATCAAACATAAGTGCTTTATATTTAAATTTTTTTAATTTGATACAATTAATTTTTAATTAAGTATTCTTGTAAAATTTGATAAGGATTTATAGGATATGAAATATTGAATACTTTCTTAACAATATTTTTAATTAAAATATCATTATTTTTGTTATTCTTATCATCTAAAAAATAATTCATTTTTTTTTGCATTACATCTATATCATTTGAATAAATTTCTTGAAATTTATTATGAAAAAAATGTTTCTTATTATATTTTGAGCTTGGATCATATATTAATGTATATTTAAAAGAACATAGGGACTCTGAAATAATTGATGATGCAGGTGCTGAAATAACTAGATTTGATATTCCAATTATTTGGTAATGAGTAAATTCTAAATTATTAATAAGTAGAACATTAGGAATAGTAATTATTTTTTCTAATAATTTTGAATTACTATTATTAAGTGTTTTTAATAAATCATGATAATTTTTTTTCGACTTAAAAAAAATTATTTTATTATTATCTTTAGACGCCAATAAAATTAGGTTTAATAATTGTTTATAATCATATTGACTAAGTATACCTCTAATGCCTAATGTATTATCAAAAATAGAAACTATTTTTTTATTTTTATTTATATTTAATTTATTTAAAATATTCTTCTTATTATTTTTAGACTTTAATATGAAGCTTATGTTTAATGGAGCAATTGCAAGAAAATTATTAATATCTGTTTGCTGACTTTTCATCCAATTAATTGATAGAGTATCACTAATAAAATGATCATATTTCATAAAAGCATAATCATGACACGAATTAAAATTATTTGATTTTTCAAATGTTTCCTCTGTACTAGAAAAATAAATAAAAAATGTAGACACTTTATTTTGCAAATGTATATCTTTTATAAATAATTGAGAGTCATTCATTGAAGTTACTATATTTTTAATTTTATAAAATTTATAAAATTTTAACCAAAAATTAAAATTTAAGTAATTTAAATAAATTACATTAGATAGCGATGGTATTGAAAGTGCTGTTTTTAAAAAATAAAATCTTTGTTTTTGTATTTTGATATAATAAACAAAGTAATTAAATAAATTAAAATTACTTAATAATTTTGTTATATTAACTACATCTAATTTCTGGTTTTTTAATTTATTATAATACTTATTTTGAAATGGAATATCATGCACATATACAATTTCACGTTTATTTAGATTATCAATATTTGTAATAAAATCTGCTGAAAGTTCATTTTTTTTAATTTCCAGACCTGATAATCTTATACAATACTTGCTTTGTATTTTGTTTTTTTTTGCAATATTTAATAGATTAATTTTAAAAAAATTTAATTCATTTATTGAAATTAATAACAAGAAAAAAAAAGTATTTTTCAATGTATCAAATAAAATATTATATATCTTAACGCTAGTCGGAAAATTGATTTTATTTTGAAAAAGATTTTTTTTTTCAATAAAATTTATAATCTTAAAATTATATTTATTAGATAAAATGTAAACTTTTCCATCAATATTATAATTTTTAATTATTATATCTGCAAATGTAAATGAATGAATAATTTTACAAAAATAATTAAATATTTTTTGTTTAATTGATATTTTTATATTTTCAGAATTAATTCCAGGTATGTTAAATTTTTTGTTAAGACTTAAATAATTTATTAATTGATCTATATGTTTAGCAGCTAGATTATCTGATTTTCTATATTGTATAGAGTCAAATAAATGATCATCAATTATTTTAATTTTGTTATTAACTAG
>MDTG01158285.1_pt1 | contig 11605 bp, 10 predicted proteins | sample 811421 | NCBI WGS metagenome assembly MDTG01 (sample SAMN05326645, study PRJNA326480) | marine metagenome | isolation source: seawater | place: Pacific Ocean: South East | collected 2011
TAGATTCAGTAGTTGGTAGAAGTTACGACCTTATTATATTCGATGAAGCAGCACTAGTTGATGGTAGAGATGCCTTCAATGTCGCACTAAGACCCACACTAGACAAAGAAAACTCAAAAGCTATCTTTATTTCTACACCTAGGGGGCGAAACAATTGGTTTGCAGAGTTTTGGTACAGAGGATTCTCAGATGATTTTCCAGAGTGGTGCTCAATTAAGGCAACTTATCACGAAAACCCACGTATTTCCGAACAAGATATAGTAGAAGCTAAAAGAACTATGTCAGAATCAGAATTTAACCAAGAATATATGGCAGATTTCAATGTTTTCGAGGGACAAGTATGGTCTTTCAATCAAGAAACTCAATGTAAAGATTTAACCGAGATAGATACAACGAATATGGATGTGTTTGCAGGCATGGACGTAGGGTATCGAGACCCAACAGCCTTTTGTGTTATGGCATACGACTGGGATAAAGAAACTTTTTACTTATTAGACGAATATTTTGATTCTGAACGAACAACTGAACAACACGCAATGGAGATTCGCAAACTTGTAGACAAATGGAACATAGATTATATCTATATCGACTCTGCTGCTCAACAAACACGTTTTGACTTTGCGCAAAATTATGATATTACTACTATCAATGCAAAGAAATCTGTTCTAGATGGTATAGGACACGTTGCTGGTATAGTAGATAACGATAAATTATTTGTTCATCAAAGATGTAACGAATCATTAACTTGTTTAGACCAATATCAGTGGGATCCCAACCCTAATTTATTAAGAGAAAAACCTAAACATAACTATGCCTCTCACATGGCAGACGCTATTCGCTACGCGTTATACTCATTCGAGACAAGTGTCACATCATTCTAATTACCCCATCGCAAAAATAGTTCTTGACAGAAGCTCAAATATTTGGTACAATTCTTGTATAGAAGTGGATATATGGATTTAAAAAGAGATTTAGTAAAGTATGTTAGAGACAAAGCCAAGTCTAAATATAAAAAAGAAACGCAGTGTTTTATTTGCGGAGGTCAAGAAAAATTAGACTTCCACCACTTTTACGGCTTAACCGAATTATTAGAGACATGGTTACGAAAAAACAAGATAACCATAGAAAGTGAAGCAGATATATTAGCTTTACGCGAAAGATTTATAGAAGAAGAAAACAAAAAAGTTTATGACCATGCTGTTACATTATGTCATGAACATCACTTAAGATTACATAGTATATATGGCAAACGACCTAAACTTATAACAGCAAAGAAACAACAACATTGGGTCAAAGTTCAGAGAGATAAATATGGCATGGTATGATTTTATAACTGGTGGTAACAAAGATACGGAGGAGAAACTTAATCCTGCGCAATATGTTATATCCAGAGACCAAGGCTTAGAAGTTGGTACACGAGAAGTAGTAACTAACTATAAAAATGCTTACGAACAACTAGAGGTAGTTAACCGTGGAGTCAACATGATAGTGGACGACGTAGCGGAGATACCATTAGATGTTGGAGAATCAATACTAGGTACTACTCCGATTGTAAAGAATGTAAGAAGAAGTAGAGTTGATTTACTACTTAATAAAGAACCAAATCCTTTCCAGGATGTGAGTTCTTTTAAAAGAAACCTTATTATTGATTTACTAATTGACGGTAATATTTTTGTTTATTTTGATGGAGCACATTTATACCATCTACCAGCTGACCACGTTACAATACACACAGACGATAATACGTTTGTAGAGAAATATACTTACGACCATAGTATAGACTACAAACCAAGTGAGATTATCCATATTAAAGAAAACAGTTTCAATTCTATTTATAGAGGAGTACCGAGACTTAAACCAGCTTTCAGAACTATGCAGTTACTGGGAAGTATGAGAAGGTTTCAGGATAACTTCTTTAAAAATGGAGCAGTACCAGGATTGGTACTGAAGTCACCAAACACACTTTCTGAAAAAATTAAAGAAAGAATGTTACAGGCCTGGGTTGCTAGATACAATCCACAGTCTGGCGGAAGAAGACCATTATTTTTAGATGGTGGTTTAGAAGTCGAAAATTTAACTGAAGTAAACTTCAAGAATTTAGACTTCCAAGATGGAATAAATACAAACGAAAAGATAATTCTTAAATGTTTAGGTATTCCACCAATTTTATTGGATAGTGGCAATAATGCAAATTTACGCCCTAATCACCGTTTATACTATTTAGAAACCATAATGCCAATTATTAATAAAATTGCTTATGCTTTCGAGAGATACTTCGGGTTTAAACTAGATGAAGAAGTTTCAGGTATTCCTGCACTTCAACCAGAGCTAAGAGACCAGGCAGCTTATTATGCTACTCTTGTGAATACAGGCATCTTAACACCGAACGAAGCAAGGGAGGCTCTTAGATTTGAGGAGATTGACGGATTCGATCAACTCAGAGTTCCTGCGAATATCGCAGGCTCTGCAACCAACCCCGAACAAGGAGGCAGGCCAGAAGAGGCAGCCCCAAGCGAACAGGAAAACTAAATATGACAAAAGATATGCAATTAAAAGCCCTGTCAAAGTTCTTCGCAAGCAAAGGCGTCGTAACTATGGACTTGGCAGAATACAAAGCAGTCGGAAATGATGTGCCTTTAAAAGACTTTATGCTTAGAAGAGCATTTGGCTCTTGGAATAGAGTACTTTCCGCACAAAACAAAAGATATCCAGTCGTCCTAGCAGAACCTAAAAAAGTTGCACCTAAACCTGCACCTAAAAAGGTTGTGAAAAAGGAGACAAAAGATGTCAAATAAAATTTATCACTGGACAAGTACTTTTAAATCATTAGGCGAAACCGACGATGGTGGAATAAACATCAAAGGTTCTGCAAGTACAAATGCACTAGATAGAGCTGGAGATATAATCGAAAGCGATGCATGGACTAAAGGCGGATTGGAGAATTTTAAAAATAATCCAATTATACTTTTTAACCATGATTATAACAAACCTATCGGTAGAGCAACGGGTTTAGAAGTCACCGACAAAGGCCTAGATATCACTGCAAAAATATCTAAAGCTGCTGGCGACATTACTCATTTAGTGAAAGATGGTGTTCTCGGAGCATTTTCAGTTGGATTCAGATGTAAGGAATCTGATTATATGACTGAAACCGATGGATACAAAATTAAAGACGCGGAACTTTTTGAAGTTTCTGTAGTGTCAGTACCTTGCAACCAAGGGGCAACCTTTGGCTTAAGCAAGTCATTTGATTCTATGGATGAATACAGAAAGTACCAAAAAGAAACTTTACAGGCTAACTCAGATGCAACAGCAGACGCTGTTAAGATTGAGCAGCCAAGCGGGGAAATAGAATCCCCAAATATGGAGACTAAAATGTCAGAAGAAAGAAAGACTCCTGAAGTGGATTTTGACTTGGATAAATTTGCGAATGAGGCAGCTGAAAAAGCTGTTGCTCAGTATGCAATGAAGCAAGCCGAAACTAAAGCAGCACAAGAAGCAGAAGCTAAAGAACAGGCTGAAAAGCAAGTTCAAGTTGAAGCTGAAGAAAAAGCTGCTCAAGAAGCTAAACAGGAAGAACAAAAACAAGTGGTAACTAGCGTTATCTCTGGAGCTGAAAGGCTCATGTCTGATGTCGAGAAGAGAGTAAATGAGAAACAAGAAGATTTAGAGTCTGTTGTTAAAGGTTTACAATCAGAATTAGCAGAAAAGTCCGAAGAAATCATGAATATTCGTGAATCAAAAAGACATTTTGCTGACAGACAAGGAAAAGGTGACTGGAAAAAAGTATTCGAGAAGGATATTATGGATGCCAAATTTGCTGGTTTATCAACTGGTAAAGGTTGGAACACAGACACAGCTAAAAGTATTATGGAAAAAGTTAATGCCCATTCAGGTGTTGGCGTTTCTTCAGCAGACTTTGAGCAAATCGTTTCTACAAATGTTGAAAGAGACATTCAGAACGAGTTGGTGTTAGCACCGTTATTTAGAGAAATCCAAATGACTTCAGCTAATATGATAATACCAGTATTACCAGACAGTGGTTATGCTGAGTTTGCTTCAGGGCAAACAGCTTCTGGAAGCTCACCACATGGTAACTTACAGCAAAGAGGAGATACATTCAATGCTGGTTCAGCAGGTGGTATTGACTTAGCAGAAAAAATATTATCAACCAAAAAACTTATTTCACAATCTTACTTAGGTAATGAAACTGAAGAAGATGCAATCATGCCAATCTTACCTCTCATTAGAGAATCAATGGTAAGATCACACGCTAGATCAATTGAAAATGCAATCCTATTAGGTAACCACGCTGATGGTGTTTACACTTCAGGAATTTTTGATGGTTTAATTAAAATGGCTGACGCTGATTCCGATACTGACACAGACGTTGGTGGCGGTTCAAGTGGTGTCTATGCTGCTGGTGATAAACTAACAGCTGCAGACTTATTAAGTCTAAGAAAAGGTATGGGTAAATATGGTATTAACCCAAGTGAAGTTGTCTATATTGTTTCACAAGATGGTTACTATAACCTACTTGAAGATGCAGAGTTCCAAGATGCTAACCTAGTTGGCGACATGGCAACTAAGCTATCTGGTGAAATTGGACAAGTATTTGGTTCAAGAGTGTTATTATGTGATGAGTTCGCTGCTAAAGCGGCTGGAAAACATAATGCAATCGCAGTATACCCAAGAAACTATGTAATGCCTAGATTAAGAGGTGTTACAGTTGAGTCAGACTACGAAGTAGCTAACCAAAGAAGAGTACTTGTGGCTTCACAAAGACTTGGATTTGATGACTTAATTGCGGGTGCAGACTCTAAGAGAGCATTTAAACACGCAGCATCTGGTTAATCAGATAATTATGGTTTTGGTGGGTTACCTTAAACCCACCACTTTTAATTATGGCAGATTTAGTAACAATACATGAATACAAGGACGCAGAAGGTCTTAGAGGCGAGAAAGATGATGACCGTCTTAATGTAATTATTCCTCAGGTTTCTGACTTAGTCAAGAAATACTGTGGCGTATCATTCATTGATTACTTCTCTAGCGATAAAACAGAAACTTTTACAATTAACGATAACTTCACTACCACCATAATTATGAGTGAAAGTCCGCTAGTTACGGTTACTTCAGTAAAAGAGAGAGCGAATTATTCAGACGCATATACAACGCTAACGACTAATTCATATGAATACTATGTAGATACAGATTCAGATTCTATAACCAGAACTGATACACATGGAAACCCTGTAAATTGGCAGAAAGGTCTAGGGGCAGTACAAGTTAGCTACAAAGCAGGATTTGCGGCAACTCCAAGTGATTTAAAACTCGCAATATTTGATTTAGTTAACTACTATATGAAAGACGAGCACAAAGAACGAAGAACATTAGGAGGTGCTACGCAACAGAATCAAGGTACTTCTGGAATCAGAGATAATTCAGATTTTCCAGACCATATAAAAAGAGTACTTGATTTATATAGAGTTATTATTTAATGTCAGTAAAAAATTTACGAGATGTAATTGCAACTGCAATAGATAAAAATAAAGTACAATTAAGAGAATTACAATATCAAAATTACGTAATTCACATGTATTTTTATAACAACTTAGTAAAAGAACATGTAGTTGACCTTATGACGCAAGCAATTACAGGAGTTACTAAAAATTCAGGTTTAAGCAGTAAAGAAAGTACTACATTAAACGGAGCTGTACAAAAGTACACAAATGGACAACTTAGTTTAGCTAATATTGCAGTTATACATAAAAAAGTAGGTTACACAGTTTTTAAAGGGCCAAGTAAAGCACAAGCAGCTGCTTTCGATGCCGAAGTTAGATATAGAACTCCGGGCAGAAAAGGAACACCTAGCATGCCTAAAGGCAAAGTAGGAAAAAAAGTAGTATTTGTACATCATAGAGGTTCAAAAAAGTTTGGAGTACATTTAGGTATTGCAAAGAATGACCCTTGTACTGTTGCAACTTACAAAGGTAGTATGGGTTCTGATGAAGCTAATAGAAGTGTTATGCGAACGATAATTCAAAATATAATTGATAATACTACTTATAAAATGGAAAAACAATTTCCATACTTACAAGGAGGAGCAAAAGGCCGCGGAGGGTTAAAGAATAAAACTAGAGCAGGTAACGATGGTCAAGACGGAAAAAAATTCGTACAACCAGGAGCTTTCAGTGCAAGAGGAAATTATGCTAGATTGCATGGTCCAGTAGCAGGTAGATTTGATAGTAATACTGTAGATCCCACTGTAAATGACGGATATGGAGATACCTCAGTAGCTGTAGTAGGATTAGTAGAAACACTTAGAGGAGAAAAAGAAAAAAGTCATTTAGCAGGAGACTTTGTAACAAGTTCAGCAACAATGTACTTAGCTTCTAAATTAGATGCTTCTTTTTCAGTTAATAGCACAACTATAAGTGACTTGTTAAAATTTGATAAAGTTATAGAATTCGCAATGGCACTAGGTTCGGGTACTCCAGGTAGTACTCCAGGAAGCCAGCAAGCTATGATGAGTAAATCTGATACAGACGCAGTATTAGATATAGTAGAAAAAATTGTAGAAGATGCTTTAGCTAATCCAAATTTTAGTAAAGATTTTAAAACATCTAAAGGCATAACACAAAGAATGTCCGAAATTGGTGGTTCTGCTTATTTAAGAGAAATATTAAGTAAGAAATGGTGGAACAAACCAAATATGCGTTTAAAAGTTAATAAAAATTTAGTAAAGCTAGGCAAGAACGAAAAAGAAATGTCGGAAGCTTTAAATAGTATAATAGTTGCAGGAGCTACTAAACTACAAGGAAAAAGAAATCCCAAGAAAGGAAGAAAAGGTAGTGGTAAAACAAGTAATAAACAAAGAGTAGCAGCAGCAGCAAGTAAACAAAGACAAAGTCCCATGGCTTTACAAAACTTGATAAATTCAGTATTACCACAAGCAGTGGCAATGAAAATGAATCCACCAAGTCTACGTTATAGAACAGGTAGATTTGCAAATTCGGCTAGAGTTACACAAGTAATGCAAGGACCGAGAGGGGGTTTACAAGCAGATTATACCTACATGAGAGACCCTTATGAAACATTTGAACCGGGCGGAAAAATGGGTAGCAGACAAAGAGACCCAAGAAGAATAATCGGGCAAACAATTAGAGAAATTGTTGCTCAAGCAATGCAAAACAAATTTATAAAGACTAGGAGAGTATAATGGACGCGACAACAGCAAGAAGAAATACTACACGTCGCAGAGCTATAGTAGAAGCAATATGCCTAGCACTAGAAGGAATTAATGGACAAGCTCCTCATAGAACTTCAGTTTCAAAAGTCGAACGTAGACTTAAATTTTGGGACGAAGTTAATGAGTTCCCTACAATACATGTAGGAGCTGGAGCAGAAACAAGAGAATACGATGGCGGAGGCTTTCGATTCAGATTTTTAACAATAACAGTTCGATGTTATGTATCAGACGACGCAGACGTTGTTGGAGCTCTCGAAGAATTGTTAGAAGACGTTGAAACCGTGTTGGAGGATAATGATCCCTTAACTTACACGGACTCAACAGGAACATCTCATACTACAGTACAAACTACAATTGCTACTGTGGATACAGATGAAGGCGTATTAGAACCTCTGGGTGTAGGAGAAATCACCTGCGAGATTCGATATTAATGGAGATATAAAAAATGTCATTTTTCTTTAGTAGAGATACAAAAGTTTTCATGAAATGGAGTGCTGACGGGACAACCGCCAACACAGCAGTTTATGAAATTCCTGTTTTGGATGGATTTTCATTCAGTCAGGGAACAAATACGACAGAAGTAACTTTGAATGAAGCAGCAGGCGCATCTGGGTACAGTAAGAGAGGTAGAGCAATGTTTACCGATTCTTTTGCACCAGCAGAATGGAGCTTTAGTACTTACATGAGACCTACAACTTCAGCAGCTGGTTCAGTTGCAGCAGATGCAGGACTACATGGCGGAGCAGCTAAAAAGTTTGCAGTAGAAGGCCCACTATGGGCTGCTATGGGCGCTGAGACTTACATGGGTGCAGTTGGTGAAACAGGAACATTTAATCCTGCAACTCACGAACCTAACGCATTTGATTTCGCAAGTTCAAACAAAGTAACAATCGGAGTATTTGACCTATTCTTTGTTCTTGGTGCTTCCAAGGATACTGAGGGTACAACATTTACAACAGGTACAGATGGAGTAACCGTCTATAAGCTAGCAGACTGTTCAGTCGGTTCTGCTACAATCGATTTCGATATCGACGGTATTGCACAAGTAGCCTGGTCTGGAAATGGAAAAACAATTGAAGAAGCAGCTTCTTTAGTAACAACTGGTGGTGGTGAAACTACTCTCGGTTTAATTAATGAAGGGATTTCCTCATCAAGCAACTATATTAGACAAAAGTTAACAGATTTAACAATCGTGTATGACGCTTCAGAGACTACCGGTACTAAAGGTACTCTAGGCGCTTCAGACATTACATTTGCTGTAACTTTGACTGGTGGTAGCATAAGTATTGAGAATAATCTTAATTACTTAACACCAGAAACACTTGGTAGTGTTAACACCCCTTTAGGGCATGTAACAGGCACTAGGTCAATTTCTGGAAACTTCACTTGTTACTTGAACGATGTAGCAAATGGGTCATTAGACTTATTTGAGAAACTTCAAGAATCAAGAGGAGTTATTACTAACGCGTTTGCCTTAACCTTTGGAATAGGCGGAGGTAGTAGTACCCCAAGATGTTCAGTAGCTTTACCAAAAGCACATTTAGAACTACCTTCACATAGTATTGAAGATGTAGTATCAGTAGATGTAGCTTTCCACGGATTAGCATCTGATATGTCATCTGCTACAGCAGCTAATGCAACAAATGAAGTGAGTGTGACTTACACCTCATAATATAAACTAGGGTGAGTGAGGGCTCCAATCCTCACTCATTCATTTTTGGAGAATAAAATTGGAAAATAAAGAAGTAGTACAAGAATTAAAAAAACAACCAATATCGCTTAAGAGCTTACTTGCTCCTAGCAAAACCGTAGAATTTGATTATCCTGGGATGGAAGATTTCAAAGTTAAACTAACTTATCTTGCAAGAGAAGAGTTACTAAAATTACGTAATAAATGCGTAACTAATAAGTTTAATAAGAAAACTAGAGCATACGAAGAAGAATTCGATGCAGATAAATTCCTACCTCAGTATATATCCGCAGTTATAAAAAACTGGACTGGACTGAAGTATAAATACTTAGAAGAGCTTCTATTAGTTGATACATCAGGAGTCGATGCAAATGATTGCTTAGAATTTACACAAGATAATTGTGAAGTTTTAATGAAAAATTCAAACGATTTCGATACATGGGTAACTGAACAAGTTGGTGACTTAGAAAATTTTACAGAACGCAAGTAACATTACTACTTGCGGATTTAGAAAGATTTTTTAAAAACGACATAGACTTAGATAAGTATTTAAAAGTCTGTGAACAACTGGGACAAGAACCCGACCCTAATAAGATGCCTCCCTCTCGTGGCGAATTGCCCTACGAGGTGCAGATAGCATTTTCAATTCATGATATGTTACCTGACAGATGGGATGGAATGTCTGGGTCTTACTTTGGTAAAGATTTATCAGCACTAGGAACAATAATGGATATATACGAAGTTGAAGACAAGAAACAATGTGTTTTTTGGCTAAAAAACATCGAAGCTCTCAACAGTCGTTCAATAAACGATAGAATGGCACAAGAGAGAAAGCGTAAAAAATAATGGCAGGAAAGAAAAGAGATGGCGGTTCGGTTAAGGTTAAAATTACTGATGATGGTTCGTTAAAGAATCTAGGTAAAAACGCCAAGAAAGCTGGAAAAGACGTTGGTTCAGTCGCAAAGAATGTACAAGAAAGCGATAGAAGACTAAAATCCTTATCACAACAAACATCAAACTCAACAAAAGCATTTTCAAAACAAGCCCAAACTATTGGTGGGGGACTTGTGCCTATTTATGCGACAATCGCTGCACAGGTATTCGCCGTTTCAGCAGCATTTAGATTTTTACAAGACGCAATGGAAACCAGAAATATGATTGAAGGCCAGAAGGCTTTTGGTGCTATAACTGGTAATGCCTTTGCAACAATGACTGCTTCAGTCCAAGCAGCAACTGCTAATATGATTTCTTTTAAAGAAGCTGCATCTGCTGTTGCGATTGGTAGTGCCGCAGGACTAACTAGAACACAATTAGAACAACTAGGTACAGCAGCAAAAAATGCATCATTGGCTCTTGGTAGAGATGTAACAGATGCCTTTAACAGATTAATAAGAGGTGTGACGAAAGCAGAACCCGAACTATTAGATGAATTAGGTATTATATTACGATTAGAGCCTGCAACAGAAAAATATGCAGCAGCTATAGGTAAAGCAAGAACGGAATTAACAGCTTTTGAAAGATCACAAGCCGTTGCAAATGAAGTTATAACTCAAGCAGAAACTAAATTTGGTAGAATTACAGAAATTATGGATGAAAGTGCATTTGTACTTGGTCAGTTTGCAAAAGAGTTTGACGATTTAACAAAAGCAATCAAGCTAGGAGTTGCAGAATTTTTAATTCCAATTATTTCATTTTTAAAAGATAATATCACCTCTTTAATTGGTGTATTCGGATTATTAGCAGCACCTATTGTTAGCCAAATAATTCCAGACTTTGGAAAAATGGCAACTATGTTTGATAATGTAGCAAGTAGCTCAAAAAATATGGGTAAACAAGCAAGTAAAGATCTTAAACTTATGAAAGGGTTAAAAGGCGGCGGAGATATTGGCAAACAAGCACAAAAAGACTTCATGGCCAGTGGAACAAGTGGAATGCAAGGCATGTTAGCTGGACAAGACATGAGTGGACAGAGTGCTACTTTACAAAAAGCTGCCCAAGGAAAGAAACTAAATGCAAAAGAACTTGGTGTTTTAAAAAGACATTTAAAACAGAAAAATAATATGATTGGTAACATGAGAAAAGAAGACCAAATACAATTTGATAGATATATAAAACACCAAGAACTTGGATTAAAAGGTAGTATGACAAAAGCCAAGTTAGAATATAAACAATTAGGTTTAGTTACTAATAGGTATATTGCAGGTGCTCAAGTAGGCTTTTCAAAACTATTTGGTACAGTAGCAAAAGGAGCTGCAGTAGCTGGCAGAGCAGTATCAAGATTATTAGGTGCTTTTGGTTGGATAAGTTTAGCTTTTATTGCTTTTGATGGTATAAGAGCCTTGATGAAAGGCACAGAAGAAGATCTAACAAAAGCTCAAGAAAAAGCGGTGGCATTTACAGACTCTTTAAAACTTTTAAATACAGAACTACAGAATATGGAAAGAGTTAGAAGAGAAGGTTTTGTAGTTGGAGGAATGTCTGTTTTAGAGCAACAAGCAAATGCACTAAAAACAGGTGATGTATTAGGAATTATCAGGCAGTTTAATGAAGGACTATCTTTAGGTACTATGAATGAAGGTACGCAGAACGAACTATTAAACTCTGTTCAAAGCATTGTAAATTTAGTTCCTGAGTTAGAGGGAATACAAGATTTATTTAGTGGA
>MDTG01032882.1_pt1 | contig 11604 bp, 10 predicted proteins | sample 811421 | NCBI WGS metagenome assembly MDTG01 (sample SAMN05326645, study PRJNA326480) | marine metagenome | isolation source: seawater | place: Pacific Ocean: South East | collected 2011
CGATAGGGAGAAGGAGAAAACGCCGCGATGAGGATGATGGTGTTGACGATGAAGACGATGAAGACGATGACGACGACGACGACGACGCCACGGACGAGAGGAGCGTGGTCGTCTTTTCCTCCGTGGTGGCGGTGGTGGTTAAGTTCTTCCGCCGCAGCGACATCTCGTCATCAGAACGACAAAGTCGCTCCCGGGGTGTCGTCGAGGTCGTCGTCGTCGGCGGCGAACTTTGGTGGTGCAAAACCTCGAAAAAGAAAGCGAACGGCATACGTGGAAACCTACGGGTGCCAAATGAACGTCTCAGATAGCGAAGTCGTCGCGTCCGTGTTAACCGCGCAAGGATACGAGCTCGTGGACTTTACGAACACTCAAAGAGCTGGAGACCCGACGATGATGCCAGAGGTCATTTTAGTGAACACGTGCGCGATACGAGACAAAGCGGAGGAACGAGTGAAGACTCGATTGAGACAGTTTCGATCGATGAAATCACCACCACCACATCATCACTGGTCGTCGTTAGCAACAAAGAGTACGAACACGAATACGAATGAGACAGTTATCATCGGCGTCTTGGGGTGCATGGGCGAGCGCATCAAAGGCGAGTTGTTGAAAAAAGACGCGAAGGGCGTGCGGTTGGCGGATATCGTGGCCGGGCCAGATAGTTATCGAGACTTGCCGAGACTGATTGAAAACGCGATATTAAGTAACAGTAGCAGTAGTAGGAAAGAGAAAAAAGGAGAAAGAATACTAGATGATAAAGATGGAAACACATCCCCATCATCGCGAAAACGATTCGAGCCAAAGATTACGGAGACGATGAACGTCGAGTTATCGACGACGGAAACGTATTCGGAGATTTTCCCGATGCGAAGAGGTCGGGTTGAAGATATGAGCACGTCCGCGTTCGTGACCATACAAAGGGGATGTGATAACATGTGTGCGTTTTGTATCGTTCCGTTTACGCGCGGGAGAGAACGTTCGCGAGATTCGGCGTCGATATTAGAAGAAGCGAAGAGAAGATTTTACGAGGAAAATGCACGCGAGATTGTTTTGCTTGGACAAAACGTGAACAGTTACTCGGATAAGACGTGTTCAGCAGAGGAATCATCATCGTCCACAACAATAACAGCAGCAAAAACGAACGCAGTATACGCGGAAGGGTTCAAGAGCGTGTACGTGCCGATTAGGAATCAAGATTACGATTTCGCTAAATTGTTGAAAGACGTGTGCGCCATCTCGCCGGAATTACGCGTCCGATTCACATCGCCGCATCCCAAAGACTTTCCGGATAATCTGCTCCAAACGATTGCTGAGACACCGAACGCTTCAAAATTGTTACACATGCCGGCGCAGTCTGGATCGACGTCTGTTCTCGAACGAATGAATCGAGGATACTCTCGCGAAGCGTATTTGAATTTAATCGACAAGGCGAAAGCGATAATACCAGACGTAGCGTTCAGTTCCGACTTCATCTCTGGCTTTTGCGGAGAAACCGAAGAGGAATACGAAGACACTATTTCTCTTTTAAAACAAGTGCAATACGAACAGGCGTTTACTTTTGCGTATTCTTTGCGAGAGAAAACGGCAGCTTCGAAAAAATTAACCGACGACGTGCCGGAAGAAACTAAACAGAGACGATTGGCCGAAGTCATCGAGACGTTCCGCGAAGTGGCCAAAGAGAAAGCAAAGGGCGAAATCGGGAAGACGCACTTAGTTTTAGTCGAAGGGGTGAGTAAACGCGACGATACGAAAGCAACTGGAAGAGCAGATAACGGGAAACGCGTCGTTTTCATGAACGAAGATGAAAAAAGTAAGAAAGGAGAGTACGCGGAGGTGCGGATTCGAGAAGCTGGCGTGAACACACTCATCGGCGATTTCGTGAAGAAAACAACCGCGAAAGCATTTTATGAAGCGAATGGAGGGAGAGCTTGGTATTTCTAAATAATAAATGTACGTGTAGTAGTTAATATATGTAATAATTGTATAACAATAGACAACAAATCACGCGTCATCTCGTAAGAGCACACCTCGCGTCGTACAAAACGTGTTTGGATTGACGAAAATATAATAAATAATCCACGTCATCATCATCATCTTAAACAATAAGCGATGTTAGATTTAATAATATTGATGTTGTTTACGCCAACTTCAACTTCTTCATGATGTCCTTACCGTGCGCGGCGTAAATTCCCATGGCGGCCATGATGCCCATTTGTATCATGCTTTCTTTGTGGAATTTGCACGGCGTGATGGATTTTTCCGTGCGCATCAAGTACATCATGCACAAGGTGGCCACGGTGCGAACCTTGGCGAAACCAACTTGTTCGTTCTCATTCAAGTACGATTGGGCGAAAATCAAACCGATGATGGTTCCCATCAACATGACGCAGGCCCAGTCCATTTGCGCGTACTCGATAGCAGTTCTCTTCCCTCTCACGTTATACGCAACCGCGAGGAAGTCAGTCATGGTCATTTGAAAAAAGAAGCCCAAGCATCCGAGAGTCATGCCAAAGAGGCACTTGGCTGTAGTTGTCGCTGGTTTGAACCAAACCTTGCCGGCAGGTAAGTTAGACGTCTGGACGACGGATGCAAACAAGCCGATGAACACGAAAGAGGCGATGATCCCGGGTGTGTATTCTTACGCGGCTGAAATACCACCGACAGCTCGAATAGCCGGCGTGGAGTGTGCAATTTGCAAAGTCAATCGTTGGCACGCGCAGACTAAGCCCAGAACGCAATATCGCAACCTGGCACTTTCCGAGCACTTAAAGCAGACGTAAAAACCATCCGCGAGCATGGTGCACAAAAGGAGGCCGGTCCAAGACGCTCCGGAAGCTTGCACCACGGAAGGTTTTTTCAAGTCGAAGAATTTCGAACCAGCGCTTTCCATCGGTAAACCGATCTTATCACCTAAGATGCAGACGGCGTAGTACAGACCCATCAGGTTGGTGACGAGGATGACCTGTCGATTCGTTTCGTTTAAAGGAAGACGACGAAGACGAAGCAGAGAAGAGAGCGTGAGTAAAAACGCGGCGCGTGTTTTGAACACGGGGGAAAATTGCGTGCACCGGCAATTTGAATAATTGAATTGGGTCGCAATTAAAAATCCAATTCCCTCCGCTCGCGCGACGCCAACGAAAAAAGCGAAAAATTCTTACCTTTTGCGAAGACGAGAGAGAAGACCACATGATGCAGTAACTTTGTGTTATTCGTATTCGAGAGATTCGATCGAATCGAAAGATGTTTTGGTGTAAAAAGTGAGGAGAATATTTTTTTTTTGGACAATTATTAATTGATTGAATTCGAACACACTTTTTGGCTTCCTTTTTCCCCTTTTCTTCAAGACTTCTCTGTGCACCACCAAAACGAGGAAAAAGAACTTTGACGACACTATACGCGGAGGAGTAAAGAGGGGTACCATCAAAAACGTGTTTTTCAGAGTAGATTTTTAATACGCGCCATAAATCAATCGCTAAACAACAAACTCGCGGCCGTTTCCGCGTTCCCACCGGTCGCCTCCAAAGCCTGGACGACTCGTTCGCGAGAGAATCCCAGCTGCATGAGATTAGAGACGACGACTTCGGGAAAGGCATCCGCGGTGCCTCCCGCTCTTTCTCCTCTTAAACCGCCAGCGAGTGGGGGAGAAACGACGCCAGAGATTTCCGTCGTCGCCGGACGCGACGGGCGTTCGTGCACTCCACTTACCTCGGCGACGTCTGGTACTAAAACTTTGTTGTTGTTGTTGTTGTTGTTGTTGTTATTGTTGTTATCGGTGGTATTCATGGTCGCGTCTTGTTGTTTCTCTTCTTGATGCATTTGGTTCGGGATGTCCCCTTCGCCTAAAAATAGAATCTCATCACCAGTTGTGCCAATCTTTAGCACGTTCTTCTTCAAGTCAATCACGCACTGATGTCTCTTTAACATGTCTAAACCAAAAATAAACTCCATCTTTTGTCCCTCTAACACGCTTAGGGAACACTCTAGATTCGCGTTCCCGACTTTAATATGCACTCGAGGCACTTTTCCGACGATTTTCTGCGTCCCCACGCCTACCGCAGTACCCTGGAATACCTCGTTGATGTCTTTTACTAAGTTACACTGTTTCGCGCAGTCAAAACCCATAATGGATGACTGGGCCCCGCTATCAATGAACGCTTTCATTTTGTGTCCGTTCACCTCCATATTGCAATAAAGCATAATCACGTTTCCGAAGATTAACTCCGGCGAATCTTGCATCACTTGCTCCAACGTTTCATCGTTCCGCTTTCTCTTTATAATTTGCTCTATTTCCTTTTGCGCTTCTACGTCGAACGGGTCTCTCTCGAGTCTCGCGTACATCTCTTCTTCTTTCCTCTTCGATTCGTTCATCCTCGACATGTACTCCGTAAACGCCTTCACGTCGTTCTCTCTAAGAATCTTTTCCAGTTCTGGCGGTACCTTGAAACCTCCTCCGAACTCAATTTCTCGCTTCAAATTGGCCATCAGATCCATCACACTTTTGTTCTCCTCGTCCGTATGGTTCGTCGCGACGTCTCTCGGTCCGCCCGTCCCTCGTTCAGTTGGTTGACCAGCACCCATCGTCATCGACGACGACCCTCTCGGGGGTCCATGAGTACGTTCCATTTGCGCGTGTTTCATCGTCACTAAAATCATATCATCGTCTCGTATCCCTTTACTCTCGATCGTCGTCGTCTCTGCTTGTGTGTCAAAGTCTCCCCCAATCAGAACTTTCCCATCGTGCATCAACACCTGTCTCTCTTCCGGTATCGACGGGAATTCAACGGCAATCATCGCTTGCAAATGCACCAAAGGCGCCGTCGAATCTATTTCTATCTGCGCGATGGATTCGTTCGTTTGATTGCACACGGTTAATCGCATGTTGTTGTTAACGGATGGATGAATGGCGTTTTTTGCGTATACGTGCGTATACGTGCGTGAAAGAGAACGACGAAAATCCAACTCTCGTTTTTGGCGAAAAGAAGAAAAGTCATCCCCTTTATTTATCACACGGAATGTTGTAAAAGGAGAGAGGATTAGAGAGTTAAAAAAATGTGTTGTTATATTGGTGTTGTTATAAAAGCGCGCTACGACTATTCTAAAAGAAATCTTGTCCGGTCAATTCGGCACTTCTTTGCCACAACCACTTGGCGTCGTCCTCGTTCCTCGCGGCGTTCGATGATACTTTCTCAACGCAGTTGTCGAAATACTTTCCTCGAAACTTGTCGGCGTTTGGATCGGAAGCAAGATAGATGGACGTTTCTGCGCCTTGCGCCGGCGTCTTCATCGTTTGTCGCACGATGTTGAAAATGAGTTCCTCGTACCATTTGGGCGTTTGGCTGGTGTCGTATAAGTATCTCCCGAGTTCGGTGTTGACCGCGCCCGGGTGTAACGAGTTGCACGAGAGAGACCTCCCGCCTTTCTCTCGTTCTGTAACCTTTCTTTGTAACTCGTTCGCGAATAAAATGTTTGCCAATTTCGATTGTCCGTAACTCTTCCAGTTGTTGTAACTCCCCGCTTTCTCGTAAAACAAATCGTTCTTTTCCAGCCTGCCGAATCGGTGCGCTTCGCTCGAGACGCACACTATTCTCGCCGCCGCTTCTTTTGAGTTGTCATTTTCTTCGTCAAAATTCGTTTGTTTCGACGAGAGGAGTAGTTTCGGCAGCACCATGTTCGTCAGCGTAAAATGTCCCAAATGATTCACCCCGAGTTGATACTCGTACCCATCCGTCGTTTTCATTTCCGGCGTCGCCATGACCCCCGCGTTATTTATCAAAACGTCCAACCCGTCCTCCGAGTCCATGAACGTCTTCGCGAAAAACTCGATCGATTTTTGGTCGCTCAAGTCCATCTCTTCGATCTCGATCTTTGATTTTTCGTCCTCATTCGTCGTCGTCGTCGTCCGCATCAAAGCGCGTTCCATCTTCTTCCCATCCCTGACGGCGCAGATGACCTTGTAGTTCTGTCTCGCCATCGCCAAAGCCGTTTCGCAGCCGATCCCAGCGCTCGCGCCGGTGATTATGCACGTTTTCATGTGTGTTCAAAGCGTGGTAGAGTAACGAAAAGAATCCAATTTTTCATTCTCTCTCTCTTCATTTTCCTTTTGCGCGTTTGATATACAGAATACTACGAACACACTTACTAAGTACTTGGTTATTTTTGTTGTTGTTGTTGTTGTTGTTTCGAAGAAGAAGACAAAGAAGAAGAGACACAAAACGTGCTCTCTCGCTTTGGTACGAAAGAGCGCGCGCGTGGTCGTCGTCGTCGTCGTCATCATCATCATGGAAGACAACGGTGCCGACGACGACGAGAAAAAAACGGAAGAAGAAGACAAAGACAAAGAAGAGAAAGAAGAAGAGAAAGAAGAAGAGAAAGACAGTCAAAGAGAACTCTCGCTGCTCTTGTCCAAATGCCACGCCGCGCTGAAGCGCGCGAGGGAGATGGTCGCGGAAGCGAGCGTGATGCGATTCGCTGATGATGATGATGTCGACACACAAAAAAACGCTGCTGCTTTGACGGATGATGATGGACAGAAAAGGACGCTCGAGATGATGCACTCGATGGCGGGACGCGTGGAGCGAATGGTCGAAGAGTGCAAAGAGACACTCGAAGAAATCGAAAGGAAAACGACGCACCTCTCGACAAAGACATATCGCGGCGGCGACGCGGACGCCAAAGAGGAGAAGGAGCGAAGAAGACAGGAATTCGTGCGCGCGATGAGAACGGAAACGAGAACGATGCGACGAGACGTGGAAGAAGTACTCAAACACGCGGAAAGCGCGCGGAAAGGCGAACGACGACAGTTAATCCCGGAACCGATGAAAGAAGCACCGAAAACAAAAGACGAAACGAGAGAAGAGAAAATACAACAACAACAACAACAACATCATCATCAACCGGAAGATCGGTTTCTTTTTTGGAAGACGTCCGCGAAGACGTACTTACGAAAAGCCAAGAAGAAAATGGACTCGGTCGCGACGCAGACGAAGAACGCGGTGAAGAAATACGCGAGGAGTAAGAGTTACGGCGACGCGGAGGGGCAGCAAAAGGAAACAGAAAGATACAGCGATGCCCAAAGACAACGAGAAATGCGAGAAGAGGAGGAGATTCGACGCGTGCGAAGGTACGGGTACGAGAGTACGAAGAGTACGAATAACTTGGAAGAAAACGTCGACAAAGACGACGAAGACGCACAAAGGAGAGCGTTGTTTGCTAAAATAGCGCCGACGATAACACCAATACCATCAACGTCGTCGCTTCCGAACACCACCACCACCGCGAAGAACAGTTACGACATCAAAGCCGCTCGCAATTCCACTCTCTCCGCCAACCGTTCCGCCATCGCTTTAGAAAACAGTTTACACCACGCGGAACGCGCGGAACGCGCCGGACGAGACACTTTGGAAAACTTACGAAGGCAAAGAGAAACGCTGCAGAGAACGTCCGGGCACGTGCAAAGCGCGACGCGCACCGCGGACGAAAACGCGAGACTTGTCAAGAAAATGAGCCACTGGAGTCGTTTAGGTTGTTAGTTAGAATAGATGTACGTACTGTACGTAGAGAGGTGTAAAAAACTAGTAGTAGTATTGCTTTCTAACACGTGTCGTATTTTGATCTTTTCTGTTTGACTGACCCGTTGACTGTGAATACCTTTGGGGGTCCGTTTCGAGTTCGATTTTTTTTAAATGGCTTTGACGAGGCACCTCCTTCACAAAAACGAGTCAGTCGTTGCATCGTTCTCTTCTTTCGATAATAGAATCAACAGGAGTGCCACGCTGCTGCCACCTTTTTTATGTAGAAAAGGTCGGTCGTGGGAAAATGGATATCGTGCATAAGATGCGCGTGCACGCGTCCGTCGACGGTTTATGCGTCGACGACGTGACCTCTCCGAACATTCACGGGATGCATCGATTCGCGACGGAAGCGTGTCGATCGATTAAAAAAGACGCGATCGATGATTGCGCGGAACACGTCGCGAGACGCTGCAAACACGACTCGCCGAACGTGCGAACGAAAGCGTTGAAACTTATAACCGTGTTGGCCAGAGAAGGGCCGGAGGAGATGAAACAGTGCCTGAGCAAACGCGCGGCGAAAATTCTACGAGATGTCGTCACCGATAACGGTGAGAACTTTGGGAGGAAGACGTTCGAAGGAGCGAAAGAAGCCATGGAAAGTTTGTTTGGGAATTCGACGAGCGCCTCTTCTTCTGCGACGACGACGACGACGACGACGTCTTCTAAAATTGTTGGAATATCCGGACAACAACAACATAATCAACAACGAAAGAGTGGCAATGTCGGCGGCGCAAACGTATCGCTCACCGGACTCGAAGCGGCGTCTGGTTTACTTCGCACGGCGGGTGGAACGGCGATGAATGTGGCAGAGAAAATCGGCGCGCACGTGAATGAAATCACAAAGGAGAGAGAGAAACATCGAACGAACGTGGACGAGACGTACTATAAGTCTGAAATGACCGGAGGGTCGTTGGCAGATGCCATGAGAGGAGTTGGTGGAGGAGGAAGCGGAGGAGGAATGAGCGGACCGTGGGGCAGATCAGAAGAAGAAGAAGTAGTAGTAGCAAAAGCAGCAGAAAGAAAAGTAGAACAGACACCATCACCACCACCACCACCACCACCAACATCGTCGTCAGATCCTTTGGGGGATTTCTTCGGAATGGCGACGAATAGTAGTGCTATTCCATCGACGATGCACCAAGAAGAACAAATCGATTTAAAAGTAAAGACGCAGCAGAAAGCGGAATGGACGCTCAAAGGTACCGGTCCTACGAGAGCAATACTACAATCACCACCACCGACGTTAATACCGTTGGAAGGGTCCGAGGAACAGAAACGAGTCGACTCGTTGTGTGGCGTTGCCGGAGTGAAACTCGTCCCCGACGAAGCCGAACTGACGCAACTGTTTGAACACGTCGATAGGAAAGGATTAGAAGCGTCGTTGATCGTTCGCGCGCTACTAGATAAAGTAGCATTAGCGTACGACTCCGAGCTCATGGACGCACAATCTGGGTGGAAGTGCGCGAAAAAAGCGCTGGGTTGCATCTCTAAAGCCTTATCTTGGCGAGACTCATCTGTTCTAGAGACTGCGTTGAAAGCGGATGAAAACGTGAAGTCGACGCTTCGCAAGACGATTGAAATGGAAGGGGTGAAAGATACGGTGAAGAAATCTGCGAGCGAGATTTTGAAGCAATTGGACGACGTGGATGCTTCGTTCTTCGGAACTACTACTACCACGACTCCTCCTCCTCCCCCGACTTCTTTTTCCCAGTCGGGAGGATTAGACGCTTCACTGTTCACCGTCGATGCCGCAAACGATTCGAACGACGCATTCTTTTCGTCCACGGCAGCAGGTACAACAACGTCATCGACGACAACAACACATTATAACGCTCCGAAAGCTCCAATGACCGGACCAGGCTTAGTAGCTTTAGCGGAATTAGACGCGCAGCAGCAGCAAAAAGACGGCACGAAACAACAAGATGTCGCGAAAGCGACGAAAGCGTTTGCTTCTTTGAAATGGTGATTTTAATTTGTACAAATAACTCTCTGTTTACGACGCCCGCGCTTTAATCCTATATTATCTTTCTCTCTGTTCTTCTCTACCTATGCGTACCTAGGTACCACTGGTACCTTGGTACATATATATATATATATATATTCATTCCTCCTCTTTCTTTCTTTCTCTCACGCCTGGTACCTCCCGACGATTTTGTATTTCGACTTGAACTTCCGTTCCCAATCATTCAAAACGTTCAACTGCTCTTCGTTCAAATCCGACAAATCCGTATTCTCCACGTCCTCGATTTTCAACGACATCAATGCCAACGCTCTCGATGCATCTCTCCCCGCGAAATTCGCGTACGGTCCTTCCGGCCCATAGAAATCTTTCGCCGAAGTGACATCGTAGACGATATTTTTACGACACAAATATATCCTCTTTTCGTGTTGGCTTCCAGTGTATCTCATCAACTCGTCCCGAGTGACAATCACGTCCGGAATGATCGCCAAAGATTCCATCTCCTCCTGGAGAGAGTCTCCCGGAGAGACGCGGGATTGTTCTCCACCCTTCCCTTGTCCTCTTCCTTGGCTTTGGGCGTTTCCCATCTCGCGTCAGAAGAAGCAGATGAGAGGACGTTTCCTTTTGTTTCTGTGGGTGCGATTATGGCGTTTTTTCTCTTCTCTTGATGAGGGATACCGCGAAACGAAGAAACGAGAGAAAGAGAGTTCGGAAGGTAACGTTACTGTGTACTAATGCATTTGTTATCCAACGTACTACTTAAAACTATGAAATTCATTTCATCGTTGTTAAACCAAAAAGCTGGCGGTGTTCAACTTTTCGGCCAACTGGAGTTGGATTTTTGTGACGTTGGCGACGTACGAAATCATCATGCAATCTCTGCCGCTCTCGCCAAAGACTCTCGCGAATTGGTCGCTTGTCAACTGTGGCGTTGCTCTGAGAACCTCCGCAACTTGCCTACCTACTCTAGAATTTCCAACGACTACCGAACTATCTCCTCCGTTCTCTTCCGCGCGTATTTTACACTCGTCCAATAACTTTTCAATCTTTTCCACGGTTTTCTTCAAGCCTTCGATGGCGCTGGAGTTTTCGGCATTCTTTTCCGTTTTCGTCGCACTCAACGCGTCAAACCCGACGCGCTCCGCGAGCTCGAAATTGGTCAGGCATGCAATTTCTTGAAAACACGCGGAGGACATGCCCATGTCTTCGTCGTCTGAGTCGTCGTCGTTGTCTTCGTTTTGTTCTTTCTTTTCCTCTTTTCCACCGTTTTTCTTCTCCAACTCTCGTCTTCGCACGAACGAACTGACCCCAAAATCTAAACTCCTCCCCGTCCAAGCTCTCACTAACTTGTCCGTATCTTTAAACTCTACGTCAAAGGTTAGATGCAACGGCGCAGAAATGTTCATCCCCATCTCTTTCGCGTAAAACTCGTGTATCAAACTCGACGCCGGCACGATCCCATCCCCAGTGGAATACCACCCAATCACAACCTCTTTCGGGTTTACTCTCGTGTGTAACTCAATCATCGCTCGGTGGAATTCCACGTCCAATAAAACCTGCCCGGTTGGTTGTTGCACGTTGTGTGGAACCGCGTACGAATTCGTCACTTCCAATCTGTTCGTTTGGGGGTCGTAGTGGCCTAATAAGGTGCCGATCACTCGTTCCACGTTGTCGTTGCGGCGCACGTACGAGTCGCAGACGTTGAAAATGACGTTCGGGTGGACGACGGCTTGAGACACCGAGCCGGAAATCGGAAGGAATCCCATTATTAGTACGAGTGGTGGTGGTGGTGGTCAATGATCTTTACGTCCTCCCTTCTTTTACGGTAAAGGTTTCGGACGCGCGTGCGGCAGTCGTCGTCGTGGTTTTTGTGGCCGTGAAGAGAGAGAGAGAGACAAAAGAGTTTTATAGACTCTTTCTTTCTTTTGGAGAGAGAGAGAAATGTTATCGTCTCATCAAAAGAGATTTTTAAGAAAGAAACCCCCAAAAAAGAATTTTACTCCAAGAAGAAGAAGAAGAAGAAGAAGAAGAAGAAGAAGAAGAAGAAGAAGAAGAAGAAGAAGAAGAAGAAGA
>MDTG01382948.1_pt1 | contig 11604 bp, 9 predicted proteins | sample 811421 | NCBI WGS metagenome assembly MDTG01 (sample SAMN05326645, study PRJNA326480) | marine metagenome | isolation source: seawater | place: Pacific Ocean: South East | collected 2011
GCCGATCGTCGTCGAGCCCGGCGACGATCGCCGCCAGTCGTTCGAGCGTCGGATCGTCGAGCGCCCCGGGTTCCTGTGCGAGCACGTCGAGGATCGTCGCGAAGGCGAGCCGTTCGATCGACATGCCGACGAGCTGGCCGATCACGATGGTCGGCGTCCGAACCTGGCGTCCGAGACCGAACATCGCGTCGACGTCGGCGATGAACCGCGGGCCATCCCCCCGCTCCGCGGCGCGGCGCGCATCGATGGAGAGCACCCGCGCCGCGAGCCGGACGGTTCCGAAGTAGGGAAACTGCAGATCGATGACCGACCCGTCGAGGATCGTGCGTTCGGTGACCGGCGTAGGCTGCGACGGCGCGAGTCCGAGGAAGGCCCGATCGATCTCGGGGCCGCCGCCGTCGACGCCAATGGGAAAGCCCAGCACCGACTTGGACGCCGCGCGCCGAAGGGCGTCGATCGCCGTCGTCCCGTTCGCGAAGAATGCCTCCTGCGCCGCTTCGGACGGGGCATCCTCCGCCGCAGGCGGGGCGTCCGGCCCGGCGACCATCTCGATCCAGGGCGGGACCGTCCCGGCCGATGCCGCCCCGATCATGGTGGAGAGTCCCCGATCGTCCTGCGTCGACGCAGGGTCGGCGAACGCTCTCAGCTCGCCGATCGCGGCGCGGATCCCGGGCCAGCCGCGATCTTCGGACGTCGCGCCGTCGGATTCCTGCCGGATCTTGGCGACGTAGTCGACCTCGATCCGAACCGGCTGGTTCCAGTATCGGACCGCGAGCACGAGATAGATCGCCACGAATCCCGCGAAGAACAGACCTGCGACGAGCACCGTCCGACGCAGTGCCCGATCGAACCACGATCGCTTCCGCCTGACCCCCCGTCGAATGAGCGTCGCCGCGGTCCGCGGTTCGCCGAAGGCCGCGATGAGATCCTGGTCCGAGACACCGGCCGCGATCCCGTCTTCGAAGTGCTCGATGAGCTCACGGGCGACGTCCATCTTCTCGATCCGCCGCAACCGCGTCCGTCGCACGACGCCGAAGACGAGTTTCCGCAGCGATTCCGGAAGCGTTGAAGACGCAAGCAGACCTCGGAGGTCCAGGCGTCCCGTCACCCGTCCGCCGACGAGGTCGCCGATCGGCGTCGTGACCAGCTGTTGCACACCGGACCCCGTGGACCCGGCTTCGTCCGGCGCTCCGCGATCGTGATTCGTTTCATGATCCATGTCGTGATCCCCCAGTCGGTCGTCATCGTCAGGCGAGTGCGTTTCCGAGCATCCCCGCTCCTCGAATCACGCCGAGTGACTGCATGGCTCCGTTCCCCGCCTGCCACTGTTCGACCTCCGCCGCCAGCCGACGTTCACCATCTCCGGTGAGCCCGTAGTACTTCCTTTCCCGACCGTTCTCGACGCGCCGACGCTCGCTCCGGACGAGCCCCTTCGCTTCGAGGTTGTAGAGGAGCGGATAGACCGTCGACTGGCCCATCGCGAGAACTCCGTCCGTCCGCGAAGCAAGCGTCTCCACCAACTCGTATCCGTACATCTCCCGTTGTGACAGCAACTTCAGGATCGCGACCGGTCCCGCACCCCGCATGAGTTCCCGTTCGATTCGCATGACATGGCTCCCAGGCAATTAAATTCGGCATACATACTATGTAACACATGGTATGCAAGTCAAGGCCTGTCTCGGAATCATCGAACGAGGCCGGATCCCGCTCGGGTCTGACTACACTCGATCCATGGAACGTTGGGCTGGTGTTCTTCTCGCGGCGATCGTCTCCATGGTGACCGAGGCCTCCGGCCCGGAGCCCGGGAGTGGCACCACGCCTCCCGTGCCCGGGACCGGCCCGGCGGCGGGGATGGCCGAGCCACCCGGGCCGCGTCGCCCGTATTCGGAAGCCGCCCCCGAGGAGCGGGCTGCGATCGAAGGACTCCTGGGTAGCCTGGCCTGGCCTCGACGCGTGATCTCGATCCTTCGGCTCCAGCGATTCGACTGCCCTGAATCCGCCGCGATGGTGGCCGACGCCCTCCATGACCCGCGAGTGGCCGTTCGCTGTTTCGCCGTCCTCGTCCTCGCCCATCGGAACGTCCCGCAGGGCGAGGACTGGTTCGAACGGGAGTCCGATCCCGAGGTGATTCGCACGGCGCTCCGCGCCGGCTACCGGATCGACTCCGAACGGCTCGCCCGTGGTGTGACCGCGCTGTCCCGGAGTTCCCGGCTCGAGGACAAGATGCTCGCCGCGGAGCTCGGACTGCTGGCGGAGGACGAGGAACTCGTGGAACTCGCCACCGAGCTCGTTCGCACCATCATTCTGCGGATGGGCAAGGAGGAGAGCGGCGCACTCAGTCCGCGCCTGGCACGGATCACCAAGGGCGACGATCTCCGACGAGACTACCGCTGGCGACTCTGGTACCAGAAGAACCGCGGGCTTCGATCACTCGATGGCGCCCGGATGCTCACGCCCCGGGCCGACGCGACGGTTCCGGCGATCCGACCGACGCCCTCGCACCCCGACGATCTCAGTGAGATCGCCCGCCTCCCGCTGGAGGAATTCGCGGAGCTGAGCGACCATCTCGAGACGCTCGCCCTCCAGCCGATCGATCTCGCGATCGTCATCGACTGCACGGCGAGCATGTCGGGCGAGATCGCGGACGCGCAGGGCGGCATCGACGATCTCATGCGTTTCGTCGGCGACGTCTCGGCAGGTGTCCGGGTCGGCATCGCGGGGTATCGCGACCGGCGCGAGAAGTTCGAGAAGATCGGGTGGGACCTCACCCCCTCCATCGACGCGGCCCGACGCAATCTCTGGCGTCTGAATGCGGAGGGCGGCGGTGATCGCCCCGAACTCGTCAACGAGGGACTCGGGCTCGCCTACGGCTCCTTCTCCTGGAATCCACACCATCGAGGCGTGCTGGTGCTGGTGGGCGACGCCCCCCCGCACCCGGGCCGAGGGGAGACCTGCGTGAAGATGGCGACCGCGGCGAGGATCCGGGGCGTCACGACCCACGTGGTGGGATGCGACCCGACCATCGTCGATGACGACGATCCCGGTGCCGACACCGGGGAGACGATCGACGTCCCGGCGGCGGACGGCCCGAACGGAATCAAGGGGGTCTCCCGTCGTCGTTGGGGACGGAATCGCGACGCGATCGAGTTCTTTCCCGAGATCGCGGCGGCCGGCGGCGGCCGGGTCGTGAACCTCGCACGCGACGAACGCCTGGTGCCGGAGATCGCGGGCCTGATCGTCGGCGTCGAATTCGAGAAACCGATGATCGAATTCTTCGAGGTCTACATGGAGCTCTGCCGCTGACCACCGCGTCGACGCTTCAGGCGTTCCCCGGCCGCCCCGGCCACTGCTCACGCGCTCCTTCGACCTCGACCAGCAGCTTCCAGGCTCGTTCGAGGATCTCCCGGACGTTCTCCCCGGTCGCGCCGCTCGCCACCACCACCTCGGTCGGATCGACGCCGATCGCGTGGGCGACCCGTCGAACCAGCGCCTCCCGCGCTTCGGAGGCGACGAGGTCGATCTTGTTGAACACCACGAGTTCGGGCTTTTCGGCGAGCACCGGGCTGAAGGCGTGGAGCTCGCGCCGGATCACCTCGTGATTCGCGACCGGATCGCTCTCGTCGAACGGCAAGAGATCGATCACGTGGACGATCACCTTGGTGCGCTCGACGTGCCGGAGAAAGTCGTGCCCGAGTCCCGCGCCGTCCGCGGCCCCCTCGATGAGCCCCGGAATGTCGGCGATCACCAGGCGACGATCACCCGGCAGCTCCGCGATCCCCGGCTGCGGCGTCAGGGTGGTGAACGGGTAGTCCGCGATCTTCGGTCGCGCCTTGCTCACCGCGCTCAGCAGGGTCGACTTGCCCGCATTGGGAAGGCCGACCAGCCCCACGTCCGCGATGAGCTTGAGTTCGAGCAGGAGCGTGCGTTCCACCTCGGGCTCGCCCGGCGTCGCCTCGCGCGGGGTCTGATTGGTGGCGCTCTTGAAGTGCTCGTTGCCGAAACCGCCACGGCCCCCCTTCGCGACCACGACCTCCTGCCCCGGATGATCGAGGTCCGCGAGGAGCTCCCCGGTCTCCTCGTCCCGAATCAACGTTCCCACGGGGACCTTGACCAGCTTCGGGGCCCCGTCCGCCCCATGCCGGCTGGTCGACGCGCCCTGCACGCCCTTCTCCGCGCGGAAGTGCGGCGCGTATCGGAACGGGAGCAGCGTGTCCAGGTGAGGATCGGCCACGAGCACGACGTCGCCGCCTCGTCCACCGTTGCCGCCGTCGGGGCCACCCTTCGGTACGAACTTCTCGCGGTGGAGGCTCACGCAGCCGTCGCCACCCTTGCCGCTTCTCACGAAGATCCTCGCTTCATCGATCATGAGCATGGCGAGCGGACCTCCATGGAGCGGGCGAGCGGTGAATCCGGGAATGAACACGCCCCGAGCGAAGGGGCTCGGGGCGGCGGTTCGCAGGCATTGTCGAGCGAGGCGTCCACGCCGCTCAGTTCGAAGCGGCGATCGCCCGATCGATGACGTCGTATCTCGGCACCGACTCGTCGGCGGGCACGATGTCGATGAACCGGCCTCGGAAGCGAACGGTGCCGTCCACCCGCGCCATCAGGGTGTCGTCCTTGCATCGCTGGACGAGGTAACCGGGCTTGAATCGGGTGCCGCACTGGCGGACGATGATGGATCCGGCCTTGGCGGCCTGTCCACCGTAGAGCTTGATTCCCCGGAACTGGGGATTCGAGTCGCGGCCGTGCTTGGACGAGCCCTGTCCCTTCTTGTGTGCCACGGTCAGCTCCGTTCGATCTTCTTGGAGGGTGAGGCACCGGCATTCCGCCGGTCACCCGTTCGTTGCGTCTCGTCTGGCCGGACACGCCCTGCGCCGGCCGAATGGAGGATGATAGCGGAAAGCCCGCCGGTCGCCAATCCCCCGATCGGATGGGATCAGCGGTAGATCCAGCAACCGGCGGACTTGCCACCGATCTGGAATTCCTGCTCGCACGCCGGACCGCGACGATTCTTCCGGGAATCGAGCGGCAAGGGCTGGGATCCCCGCTTCTCGGCATCGCCGGGGACGGTGTACTCGCGACGAAGGGTCCGATACAGCGAGACCGGATCGCCCGACTCCGGATGCTGCACGACCTTGCGGTCGCTCGAAAGCCCCTGGAAGAAGAGGGTGAGCTCGGTGACCTCCAGATCGTCCGCCGGCCACACCGCGATGCCGGTCCGCGCATTCTCCTTGCCGACCCGAAGATCGCCGATGATTCGGTTCTGGTCCTCGAGGAGCGGATTGCCGAGCAGTTTGCGAAGTTGGCCCACCGTCCGGCTCGGAACACCTCGACCGGAGCGGAGGATCTTTCCGCTGTCCATGAAGAGTTCGATCTTCGGCGCGAACACGAGGTCGCGCTCGGTGAGGTTCGAAACGGTGTAGGTGAAGTACCAGTAGCGTCGTCCGTCGGTCGGATCGACGTAGAGGCGCAGGTCACCGGGAGCGAATCCCAGTTCCCAGTCGAGCGCCGCCGCGAGCGTGGGCCGTGGCGCGGCGATCGCGGAGGACCAACTCATGGTGGCCATCAACGACGAAATCGCCGTCAGGAGGATGAGAACCCGGCTGGAGAGATTCCGCGACACCGCGGTCTGACGCATCTGGACCATGAAAAGATCTCCTCGAGGACAGTCCGAAAGTGTATCACGATCGGTTCCCGATGGATCCTCGATCCGCCGATCCTGCCCCGGAGTGGTAGGTTTCTCAAAGAATGCCAGATCCCCACCCAGCCTCGGGCGTCGGACCACTGATGCCGGAACGAGTCCGTCCGAATGAAATCGAGGCCGCCGTTCGGGTCCTCGTCCGGGGAGATCGTGCCGCCGCCAAGCGTTTTCTCGACTATGCCCGGTCGACCCGGCTGGACCTCGAGCAGACCTGGGTCATCCGAAATCCAGACGGACGAATCGGTTTCACCGCCCTTGCGGCCCCCGCCGCCGGTCGCACCGCGATGGTCTTCGGAACCCGTCCGGGCTCCAAGGCCGAGGTCGCCATCGCGGGGAGGCTCCTCGCTGCCGTCGCGGAGGGATGCCGGGAACTGGGCGTGGACCTGGCCCAGGCCCTGATCGACCCGAGTGACGCCCTCGAAGAGGCCATGTTCATCGCCGGCGGCTTCAGGCGGCTCGCCCAGCTGGACTACCTCGAACGACCGGTCCCGCGTTTCGGCACGATTCCGTCCCCGGAACTTCCCGCGGACGTCGACATCCTCGCCTGGGACGGCAACCGGGCCGAACTGATCGAACTCCTCGAGCTCACCTATCAGGACACGCTCGACTGCCCCGGCCTCGCCGGACTGCGGCGGACGACGGACATCCTCGCCGGCCACCTCGCCTCGGGAACGCGCGAACCGGGATGGTGGCACGTGCTGCGAATCGACGGCGTGCCGTCCGGCACCCTGTTGTTCAACCGGGGATCGGACGGTCACTCGATCGAACTCGTCTATCTCGGCCTGGTCCCGACGGCGCGCGGTCGAGGACTCGGCAGGACCCTCTTGACATACGGGCTCGCGGCACTAGACGGCGATGCTTCACGAACCGTGGTGCTCGCGGTCGATCGCGCAAACCACCCTGCAGTAGGGCTCTATCGAAGAGCCGGCTTCCGTCACTCGGTCCGACGAACCGCGATGGTCCGGCCCCTCGACGAGACCCTCGCCTGAACGCTGCGCGTTTTCCACAAGCCGGGAACGATCACGACTCAGCGCGGTGGATTACTTTTTTCGGGCGGACGAAAACCGAGGCCGCTCAAGGGATTCCGCCGAACGTGGTCCGCCCGGATCGAATTTCCACGCGGCGACCGGCCCCGGTCCGGTTAGGGTTGGGAGGTCGCCCAAGGACGGGCCGACCACTCGTCACGCCGAAGGCCGGCGCGGGTGAAATCCGGAATCGACGCCTTTTCGATTCGGATTCCGACCCGGACCGGTAGCAGTCTCCGCAGGGCACGAGTTCGCTTCCCGCCACGGTGGGGAGACCAGGATCCGATTCACGCCCCGCCCCCGAGGCGGGGATTCGATCCGATCCGCGGGAAGGGATTCCGACAACAGACGACGACCGCCTTGAATCCGGCTCCCGCCGGAGCGCGATCGTCTCGGCCCCGCGACGGGGCCGATTCCGGGATCCGGCGTCGCACGCCGGGAGAAGGACCTTCGATCGGAGCTCGCAGGATGAACGAAACGACGAACGGACTTGGAACGAGGGTCGACGAGACCAACGGGGACCGCACCACCCGAATCGGTCGGGAGGTGGCCCGACGCGTCGGACCTCGTCGTTGGGACATGTGGTTCGACCGCTCGACCGCGTTCGTGGTCGAGGAGGGCCGGCTCAAGGTCGAGGCTGAGAGTCGATTCGTGGCGGACTGGATCGAGCGGCACTTCCGCGAGGCGATCCAACTCGCCGCCCGCGCCGAGCTCGGAGAGCACGCGGAGGTCCAGCTCGACGTCCGATCGCGTCCGGGCACCGAGCAGCCGGCGGTCGATTCCGCGACGCCTCCCCCGCCGCCGGACCGGACCAAGGCGCCCGGCCGTCGCTCGCGGGCCTCCACCCGCGGCCGGCGTGATCCGGGACCGAGCCTCGACGCGTTCGAGATCGGCGACTCGAACCGTCTCGCCTACGACGCCGCCTGCCGACTCGGAGACGACCTCGAGGGCTCGACCAGCGTGCTGTTCGTCCATGGGGACTGCGGCATCGGCAAGACGCACCTGCTTCGAGGGATCTGCGAGCAGCGCAAGCGACGGGATCGGCGTGCGAAAGTCCGTTACCTCACCGGCGAGCAGTTCACGAACGAATACATCCAGGCGGTGCGGAACAGCGATCTGGAAGCCTTCCGCAAGACGGTGCGGCGCCTCGATCTCCTCGCGATCGACGATGTCCACTTCCTCTCGAACAAGAACGCGACACAGAGCGAATTCCTGCACACCGTCGACGCCATCGTGATGTCGGGCGGCGCCGTCGCGGTGGTGTCCGACGACCACCCCCGCACGATCAATCGCTTCAGCGGCCCACTGGTCAGTCGCTTCCTCTCCGGGATGGTCGTGCAGGTGGAACGACCGGATCGGGCGCTTCGCGTCAGGCTCGCCCGCCGACTCGCGAAGGATCGGGGAATCCGGCTCGGCGACGCCGCGACGGAGACCCTCGCGTCCCGCTGCGTCGGTTCGGTGCGGGAGCTCATCGGCGGACTCGCCCGGATCGATGCCCTGGCCCGCCTCGACGCGGGCGTCGGCGACCAGTCCGAGATCGGATCCATCACGATCCAACGGGCGCTCGGCGACGAATCGACCTCGACCGGAGGCAAGCCGATCCGACTCTCGCGGATCATCGAGGTCGTGTGCGAGGAGGTCGGCGTGGATCGGGACGAGCTCCTCTCGAGCGGTCGGCATCGCCGCGTGGTCCTCGCCCGCGGACTGTGCGCCTATCTCGCCCGGGAGCTGACCAACGCGTGCTTCCCCGAGATCGCGGCGGCGCTGGGCCGGACCACCCACTCGACGGTCCACACCGCGGATCGTCGGATCCGACGGCAGCTCGAAGCGGACGAGTCGGTCCCCGGCCCGGCCGAGCAGCCGGTCCGCCTCCGTGATCTCGTCGACGAGGTCCGCCAGGCCCTGCGGCGCGCGTGATCCCGAAGGTGCGGCCCCGCGTGCATTCGAGTCCGGTGCGCACGGTTACAATCACACGATGCATCGCCATCCACGCCTCGACCGCCGCCTCGCGGCCCTCATCACCATCTTCGCGGCGACCCCGGCCGGATTCGCGCAGTCGGAGCGGTACGGCCCGGTCGACTCGACGGACGCAAGCGTCTCCGTGCTTCGTCGCAGCATCGGTGGCCAGGGGAATCCCGCGAACCTGACGATGTTCGCCGAACGCGGACTGGAGGGTTCCGACGCCGTCCTGCATGCGGCGGTCGGTGGTCCGTCCCCCGAAATGCGGGTGCGTGCGGTGATCGAACTGGCCAGACGCGGCGAACCGATCCAACCCCTGATCTCGCGGCTCGAAACGACGGACCAGCGAGGTGCCGCGGTGGTCGGGCTTCTGAGCAACGATCTCCTCGACGCCGCGACCGCCGCTTCACTGGTTCCGGTCCTCGAGGCCCCGGACATCGCCTCGGTGATGGCGATCGGCGTGGCGGGACTTCCCGGGGACACGGAACGGCTCCGACGGATCGTCGCCGATGAAGACGCGACCTCGCTGACCCGAGGGCTCGCGGCGGCGACGCTCGAACACCGTTCCATCGAGGCGATCGACGACTGGAAGACCACGATCATGGGATCGCGCGCCTCCGAACGGGACCGGGTGATGTTCGAACTCGTCGCGATCCTCGACCTGCTCGGCTACCGGGAAACCGTCCTCGCATTCCTCCCCGACGTGGTGGATCGCCCCGCCAACGACGCCTTGCGGGCCGCCGTGGTCGAATCCTCCCTCGAACTCGCGCCGGAAGCGGGGATCAAGGCCTGGCAGGCGCTGCTCGACGCCTGCGAAAACGATATGCGGACACCCCCGATCGGGATGCTCCTGGTGCACAGCGAGCGGAACGCTCCACGCGATGCCGCCGTTCGCTTCCCCACGGGCGATCGCCTCTCGAAGGCCGTCGCGGATCTCGTGATGGCCGCGCCCGAGGACCGACCGGCAGTCGCGGTCACCGCGATCGAACTCGGGCACCGACCGACCATGGCCTGGGCCATCTCGAATCCGGACGCCCGGCTCGATCGACGCGTGCTCGAGGCGTTGCTCGATCGATCGCTTCGAACACCCGGAACCGGACTGGGCGAGTTGGCCCTGCAGGCCGCCGAAGTCCTTGCGGGCGTGGATCCGGCTCTGATCGGCTCCCGGATCGAGGCGTGGATCGATGCGGGCGGCGACAACGACCTCGCGGTCGAGATCCTCTTCCGGGGCCTCGTGGCCGCTCCCGGTCCGGAGGCGGTCGCGGTGGCCAAGCCCCATCTGGACGCCCCGGACCGGACCATCCGGTCCCTGGCCCTCCTGGTGCTCGCCCGGAGCGGCGTCCTCGACGAGACCCAGCGACGTCGCCTCGGCCGGGCAGCCGCGGGTGGTGGCGGGCTCCCGCCCGATCTCCGCCCCCTGGCCGCCTGGCTGTATCTGGATGCGACCGGCGATCTCGAGACGTCGATTCCGCGAATCGTCGAACCCTGAACCCACGTTCGACCGATCACGTAGGGACGTCGCATGAATTTCATCCCTCTCAATCGCCCCGACATCCGGTCCTCGGACTTCGCCATGCTCGAGGCCGCCCTGCAGGCGCTGGCCGAGGACGACGCGTCGCCGATCCGGCAGCTCGAGTCCGCGGCGGCCGGGGTGACGCAGCGTCCATATGCCGTGGCCGCGACCACCGCGGGGGTCGCACTCGAGGGTGCCATGCTCTCCGTGGGCCTTCGCGTCGGCGACGAAGTCATCTGCCCGGCCTTCGCCCCCGCCCGGCTCGTGGCCGCGATCGTCCGGGCCGGCGGCATCCCGAGATTCGTCGACGTCGATCCCCTGACCGGCGGCATGCCCTCCGAAGTGGTCGAGAAGGCGATCTGCGATCGGACCCGGGCCATTTCCGCCATCGCCCCGTGGACCGCCCCCGCGGTGCTCGAGGAGCTCGCGGCGTTGAGCCGCAAGTACGAGATTCCGCTCATCGAGGATGCGATCGAAAGCCTTGGAACGACGATGTCCTCCGACGCCGCCGGACGCTTCGGCGTCCTCTCGGTGCTCGGGCTCGGGCGCGAGAGTTCGGCGATGGCCGCGGGCGGCGGATTGATCGTGACCCATGACGAGCGCATGGCCGCGACCTGCCGGGAGATCCTCACCGAGGGTCGCGCGGGACCGGGTGATCCCGATGACGTCGACGACGACCACGAGGCCGGCGATCATGTCCGGGCCGGACTCGACGGGCGACTCGACGTCCTGCGCGCCTCCATCGGCATCGGCGCATTGGAACGTCTTCCGGAGACGCTCGCGGCGCGACGCGAGGTCGCGGCCAGATACATCGCCCGACTCGGCGGCGAGGCCGACCTGCTGATCTCGCCCCCGCCCTCCAGCGTCCAGCCCAGTTGGACCGCGTTTCCGATCCGGCTGGACGAACGCTTCCTCGCCGAGGATCGCGACGCCATCGTCCGGGGCATGCGACGACACGACATCGGCGTCTCGGCCGGATGGGCCTTCGGACCCGGACTGCCGGTGGCACGGCACGGCGGCGCGCCCGAGGACCGCTGGCCGATCGCCGGCCGGATCGCAGGGCGGACGATGCTCCTTCCGTGCCACGCGTTCGTCACGACCGCCGACATCGACATCATCTGCCAGACCCTGCTGCTCATCATGAAGCAGACCGTGTTCGGCCGCGGCGGTCAGTGATTTCAGGACCGAGCTGACCGTCCTCGCGGCCCCCACCTCGAATGGCGTCAGCCGTCGTTCCGACGGAAGATCGACCTCATCCTGCGGATCGAACGCCTGCATGCTCCGAACACCCGGGGGTATCGAAGCTCGATGACGCACCCGAGCAGCCAGGACAGCCTCCATTCGGGCAGCGGGTCTCGCTTGAACACCAGGACCGGTGATTCATCGATCTGACAGGTCCTGCGGAC
>MDTG01152576.1_pt1 | contig 11603 bp, 12 predicted proteins | sample 811421 | NCBI WGS metagenome assembly MDTG01 (sample SAMN05326645, study PRJNA326480) | marine metagenome | isolation source: seawater | place: Pacific Ocean: South East | collected 2011
AGAAATTAAAGGCTTAACCCAATATAAATCTTTTAATTATAAAATTCCTGGCGATATTAGTTCAAGCGCACCTTTTATTTGTCTAGCTGCACTTTCTAAAAATTCAAGAATATTAATTAAAAATGTAAATGTTAATTCCTCTAGAACTGGAATTATAGATATTTTAAAAAAAATGAATGTTAAAATAATTATTAAAAACAAAAGAAATTACAATGGAGAATATGTTGCAGATATAATAGTTGAAAGTTGTAATTCTTTAAAAGCAATTAAGTGTGATGAAAAATATACTAGTAGGGCGATTGACGAATTTCCATTAATTTTTTTGATATGCGCTAGGGCAAATGGCATTAGTTATTTTAATAATCTTAGCGAATTAAGACAAAAAGAATCTGATAGATTAAAAATAACTTCTAATTTTTTAAAAATGATAGGCATAAAAGTTGAAGAAAAATTTGATAGTTTAAAAATTTATGGAAATCCAAAATTAGAACTTAATAAAAAATATATTTTTAAAAATTATTTGAAAGATCACAGAATATTTATGATGGCATGCATTGCAGCTTTAACGTTTGGAGGAAAATTTTTAATTCACGATAAAGATTCTATAAAAACTTCATTTCCAGGTTTTATAAAAATTTTAAAAAAAATAGGGGCAAAAATAAATTGAAAAAAAGAAAAAATATTATAACTGTAGCAATTGACTCTCCGGCAGCAGCCGGTGCAGGAACTCAAGCAAAATTAATTGCTAAACATTATAATTTACTACACCTTGATACTGGACGCATATATAGACTTATTGGAAAACTAAAGTTAGAAAATCCAAAAAAATTTAATTATCCTTTTATAAAGAAAAAAATAAACAATTTAAAAATGAGTCATTTAAAAAGCAAAAAATTATTATCTGATAAAGTTGCAACCTCTGCATCAATTATTGCTAAAGATAAAAGAATAAGAAATATAGTTCATCGATTTCAACAAAGATATGCTTATTATCCTCCATTGAAATATGTAGGATCTGTACTTGATGGAAGAGATATAATTACAGTACAAGTCAAAGATGCAATGTTCAAATTTTTTATAACTGCAACCCTCAAAGCTCGTGCAAAAAGAAGATTTAAAGAATTTAAAAGTCTAAAAAAAAAGATTACTTATAGAGAAGTTCTAAAAAGCCTTAGAAATAGGGATAAATCTGACCGTAAAAGGAAATACGGACCTCTAAAAAAAACAAAAGATAGTATATTGATAAATACTACTCAACTAGATATAAAGCGATGCTTTGAAAAAATTAAAAAAATTATGGACAAGAAACTAAAAATTGATGGAAATATATAATAACTTATCAACAAAAGCCTCAAGAGAATTTAAAGAACTTCTTAATAATCAATTATCAAAAACAAAAGTCGAAGAAAACAAGATCGTTAATGGTCAAGTAACTAAAGTGACTGAAAAGTTTTGTTTTATATACATACCTGGTCTTAAAAGTGAACCTGCGCTAGATTTGAACGAATTAAAGTCACTGGGATTAATTGATAAAGCAAAGCCAAATGAAACAATTGAAGTTTGGCTTGAAAGAATTGAAGATGCTAGTGGAGAGGCTGTAGTATCTATTTCTAAAGCAAAAAAAATTAGAGGATGGGAAGTATTAGTAAAAAAATTTGAAAATAATGAAATAATTGAGTGCAAAATTGTTTCAAAGATCAAAGGGGGATGTGTAGTTGAACATATAGATACTGGTATGCATTGTTTTATGCCAGGAAGCCAGATAGACAATAGGCCTCTTAAAGAAATTAACCATCTTTTAAATCAAAAGATCAACGTAAAAGTTCTGTCTGTTGATAAGATTAGAGGTAATGTTATTGTATCGAGAAAAGAAGTATTAGATACAAATAAAAAAATTGATAAGGCAAAAATTATAGGAAAATATTCTGTTGGTCAAATAGTAGATGGAATAGTAAAAGCAACTTCAAGCTTTGGAGTATTTTTCGAATTAGACTCACAAATAGACTGTTTATGTCATATAATGGAGGTTTCGTGGTCTCGAGTAAATGACACTTCAGAAATTTTTACTGTTGGAGAGTCACATAAATTAAAAATTATTTCTATAGATAAAGAAAAACAACAAATAGGTGTTTCAATTCGAGCCCTTTCTCAAAATCCATGGGAAAAAATTTCACAATATAAAGTTGGATCAAACTATAAAGTAAAAATTGTTAAATTAATTGATTATGGAGCTTTCTGTGAGTTAATAGATGCTCCTGGAGTTGGATGTTTACTTCATAGTAGCGAACTTTCTTATGCGAAGAAAAATCCTTCTGCAAAAAAAATGTTTAAAGTTGGTCAAGAAATAACTTGTAAAATTACTGAAATAGAGAAAGAAAAACAAAGGATATCTTTATCTTACAAACAAACTATGGAAAATCCGTGGAAAAGCTTTGAGAATGAACATCCTGTAGGAAGTGAGATTGAAGGAACAGTAACTAATACTAATGAATATGCAATTTTTCTAAAAGCTGAAAATAGTGATATAGATATTTTTCTTCATCAAAATGATCTTGATTGGTCAAAAAGTGGTGAGGAAGAAATAAGTAAATATAAAAAAGGAGATAAGATTAAAGTTAAAATTGTCGAAATCGATATTGAAAAACAAAAAATTAGAGCATCAAAAAAAATGCTTATGAATGATCCATTTTCATTCTTTAAGGATAAAAAAGTGAACGATATTATTAGTATTAAGGTAAAGTCATCAGATAAGAAAGGATTATTGGTAAGGCCAATAGAATGTGAACTGGATTTTTTCATAAAAAAAAATCAAATAGCTGTACTACCAGAAGATAGTAGACCTGAAAGATTTGTAGGGGGAGAAACAATAGATTGTGCGATTGAAAGTTTAGACATTAACCATAGGAAAGTTTCTTTAAGTATTAAATTGCTTGAGTCCCTTAAAAATGCAGAAGCATTGGACAAATTTGGAAGTGTATCAAGTGGAAAACATTTGCCTTTTAGCAAACTATCTGAGCAAATTAAGGAAAAAAAAGATAAAGAGTAAAAAGATTTGGCAACAGTAAAATCTCAAATATTAAATCAACTATCTAATAATTATCCATCATTTTTAAAAAAAGACTTATTAAAATTTATTGATATAATTTTAAAAGAAATGTCACTATCATTAAAAAAAAATGAAAGAGTAGAAATTCGTGGTGCATTTATATTTGATCCAAGAATTCAGAAACCAAGAACTTCATTCAATCCAATAACAAGGCAAAAAATAAACATTCCACAAAAAAAAACTATTAATTTTAAAATATCTAAAGAATGGTTTAAAGTAATAAATGAAAAAGAATAAAATTTTTATAGCTTGTGATAGTACAAATATATTAAAAATAAAAAAAATTATTAATGAAACTAAAAATTCGGAGTTAAAAATAGGTTATAAGTTTGGATTAGAATTTTTAAATTCAAAAAAAGGAAGATCTTTTTTATCAAAATTAAAAAACAAAATTACTTTTGCAGACTTAAAGTTAAATGATATACCAAATACTTGTGCATCTACAATAAAAGCTGTAAAGGATCTTAGAGTAAATTACTTAACTATACATATAAGTTCAGGATTAGAAGCTTTGAGGAAGTCAAAAAAAGTTTCCGGTAATATTAAATTAACTGGTGTAACCACTTTAACTTCTCTAGACAATAAAGATTTAAAAGAAATTGGATATGATAAAAAATTAAAAAAACTAGTTATTCATCAAGCAAGATTAGCATCAAAAGCACATCTTGATGCCATAGTTTGTAGTGCGCATGAAGTCAAAGATGTTAAAAAAGTTTTTAAAAAGGAAATAATTACCCCGGGAATAAGATTTGGTTCAAATCAAAATGATCAAAAGAGAATTACTACACCAAAAGAAGCTTTTAAAAAAGGAAGTGATTGGATTGTAATAGGGAGATCTATTACAAAAGGACAAATTAAAAATAATTTAAATAAATTAATTTATCACCTTGGTAAATAATGAAAGCAAAAATATGTGGAGTTAAAGATTCCAAAGTTTTAAAATATATTACTTCTCATAAGCTTCCTCCAAAATTTGTTGGTTTTATAGTAAACTACAAAAAATCAAAACGATTTATTGAATTTAATAAATTAAAAAAATTAATAAAAATAAAAAAAAATGGAATAAATTACGTTGCTGTTTTGGTAAAACCAGATAATGACATTTTAGATAAAATAAAAAATCTAAATTTTGATTATTTTCAACTTTATGACGTTAATCCCTTAGACACAAAAATTATTAAATATAAATATAATAAAAAGATCATTACCGCTCTTACAATCAAGAATTCTAAAGATGTAAAAAAATATAAAGATTATCGGTCTATATCTGATATTATATTATTTGATAGCAAGGGATACGAAAAATCTGTAGGATTTAATCATAAACTTTTAAATAATATTTCTAATAATATTATTAAAATGCTGGCAGGAAATATCAAATATGATGATAAACTTGATAAATATTCAAAAATAACTGATATTATTGACATTTCAGGTAGTTTAGAAACATCAGGAAAAAAAGATATTTCAAAAATTAATATATTTTTAAAAAATATAAGTAAGATTAAAAATGAAAATTAGAAAAAAAATTCCTTTAATAGATCAGCATAATAAACAAGGCTTTTGGGGTGGGAAGTTTGGAGGCAGTTTTATACCTGAAACGTTAAAAAAACCCATCGATGATTTGACAAAAAACTTTGCAAAGTTGAGAAAAGATAAAAAATTTATAAAAAAAAGAGATTATTATTTTAAAAATTATATTGGTTCACCTACACAATTTATAAAATTGGAAAATCTTACTAATCATCTAGGGGGTGCACAAATCTGGGCAAAAGTAGTTTCTGAAGCAAATGGCGGAGCACATAAAATATACAATGCAACAGTACACGCTCTAATTTGTAAAAGTATGGGTAAAAAATACATAGTTGGAGATACTGGGGCTGGATATGCTGGAAAAATGTTAAGTATGGCAGCTAAAAAGTTTGGATTAAAATGTAAAATATTTATGGGAGCTAAAGACATTAAGAGACAAAAGCCAAACTGTAATGCTATGAAAAAAAATGGTGCTGAAATAGTTCCAGTTTACTCAGGAAGTCAAACTTTAGTAGATGCTGTAAGCGAGTGTATGAGATATTGGGTTTCTAATTGTGACACAACTCATATGTGTGTTGGATCAACAGTAGGTCCTAATATTTTTGTGAAAATTTGTGGATGGAGTACTGCTCAAATTTCAAGAGAACTAAAACTTCAAATTAAAAAAGAATTTGGAAAAATTCCTAAAAAAATAAAATTAATAAATTGTGTTGGTGGAGGAAGTTCGGCATATGGTTTTTGGAGTGAATTTGTTGATTTTCCAAAAAAACAAATTGAATTCATAGGAGTAGAAGCAGGAGGACCCAAAAAATCTAAATTGCACGCTGCTCCCCTAAGCAAAGGAGCAAAGTTAGGAATTTTACATGGTGCAGCATCTTATGTTTGTCAAAATAAAGATGGACAAATTAATGAAACCGAGTCTATAAGTGCTGGATTAGATTATCCCGGCGTTAGTCCAATTCATTGTTTTTTAAAAGATACTAGAAGAGCAAAATATACTTATGCAACTGATGAAGAAGCATTAAATGCATACAAGCTTGTAACTAAACTCGAAAAACTTAATCCAAGTTTAGAACCTAGTCATGCTTTCGCAGAAGCAATAAATTGCGCTCCAAAATTGAGCAAAGATACAATTATAATTGTAAATTCCTGTGGAGACGCAAAAAAAGACAGGGACATTTTAAAAAAAAAATTAGGAATATAATATGAGAAACTCAATAAATATGGCTTTTAAAAAAGCAAAATCAGAAAATAGACCAGCCTTACTTACCTATACTGTAGCAGGCGATAATACAAAAAAAAGTTCTTTGGAAATTTTAAAATCAATATCTAAGAATGTAGATATCTGCGAGTTGGGATTTCCACATAATACACCTATAGCTGATGGTGGACAAATACAAACTAGTGCATTTAGAGCTATAAAAAATGGCATTAAGATTAATGACGTTTTTCAAATTGTAAAAAATTATAAAAATAACAAATATTCCAAACCATTAATATTAATGGGCTATTATAATATGATTTTTCAATATGGAGAGGTAAAGTTTTTAAATCAATGCAAAAAATCAGGAGTAAATGGTTTAATAGTTGTCGATCTTCCTTGGCCTGAAAATAAAAATTTTTCAAAAAAATGTAAAAAAAAATCTATTGAATTTATACAATTAATATCTCCAACAACATCAAATGAAAGGTTAAAAAAGATAATAAAAGATTCACATCAAATGATTTATTATATAAGTATGCTTTCAACTACTGGAGGCAAATTAAAGGTTTCACCAAAACAAATTCTTATCAATTACAATAAAATAAAGAAAATTAATCCGAATAAAAATTGCGTTATTGGATTTGGAATAACCTATAAAACTATTTCAAAACTAAAAAAAGCTGATGGATTAGTTGTAGGAAGTGAGATTTGTAAAGAAATTACAAAAAGTTTGAATAATAGACAAAATCCTGTCACAAATGTAAATAAAATAGTATATAAATTAAAAAAAAGAATTTCATGAATTGGTTAACAAAAGCAATAAAATTTGGTGAAAAAATAAAAAAAGTATTAAAAAAAAGACCATCAAGAGAAGAAATTGAAAATTCCAATTGGACAAGTTGTTGCAAAGGACCAATTTTAAAAAAAGATTTGGAAGAAAATTTATTTGTTTGCAATTCTTGTGGTAAACATCATAGAATTTCATGTAGACAAAGATTTGATATTTTTTTTGGAAAAAATGCATATCAAATTTTAGAAACACCAAATCCTGAAGAAGATCCTCTAGATTGGGTTGATACAAAACCATATAAAGATAGATTAAAAACTGCAAGAAAGAAAACTAATCAAGACTGTGCTGTTATGATTGCAAAAGGTAAGGTTGATGGAATTGAAATAACTGCTGGAGCGATAAATTTTGAATTTATAGGAGGTTCAATTGGAAACGCTGAAGGTGAAGGAATTATTTATGGAGTTCAACATGCTATAGATAACCAAACTCCATTTGTGTTTTTTCCATGTGGAGGTGGTCAACGTATGTTCCAATCAGCAATAGCACTGGCACAAATGACTAGAACCACAATTGCGATCAATGAACTTAAAAAAAATAATTTACCATACATAGTATGCTTTACTGATCCAACGGCAGGTGGAATTACCGCATCATTTGCGATGTTGGGAGATATTCATTTTGCAGAAATAGGTTCTTTAATAGCATTTGCAGGAAAACGTGTTGTTCAAGCAACAGTAAAAGAAGAATTGCCACCAGATTTTCAAACTGCAGAGTTTTTAGAAAAACATGGCTTTGTTGATAGAGTAATTCACAGAAAAGACTTAAGAAAAGAAATAAGTACTATTTTATCAATATTGCTAAAGAAAAAATCTGAGGTAAATTCTAATACTTCAAATGAAACTTCAGAACTTATTATCGAATCTCGAGAAGCATCATAAAAAAAAACTTGATCTCTCGTTAGGAAGAACTTTCAATCTACTAAAAAAACTAGGCAATCCTCAAGACAAATTAAAAAATGTGATAACGGTAGTTGGAACAAACTCAAAAGCGAGTATGTGCTATAGTTTAAAATCTATTTTAAATGAAGCAGGATATAGATGTAATATGTATACTTCTCCTCATTTGCAGTTTTTAAGGGAAAGATTTGTTTATAGTGATAGCGAAATACTTGATGAAAACTTAATAAAATTATTATTAGATGTAGAAAAAACTTTGGGAGATGATAATGCCACAGTATTTGAAATCTTAACTTGTGGATTTCTAAAATACGCTGAAAATTTTAAGGATAATATAAATATAATTGAAGCTGGTCTTTTTCATCAATTTGATAGTACCAATGTTTTTAAAAAAAAATCTTTCGACTTTAATTGGATATATTAACTTTGACCATTTGGCATGGTTAAAAAATAAAACAATTGATGGAATTATACATGAAAAGACAACTAAATTATTAAACTCAAATATTTTTATTAATCAACAATATAACAGAGAAATTTATTCAAAAATTAAAACTTCCCTAATTAATAATACATCAAATAAGTACTTTTATGGAAAAGATTTTAATATCCTAAAGGCAGAGAATGGCTTTATTCAATATCAAGATATGCTTGGAGAAATTATTTTACCAGAACCTAATCTATTAGGTGATCATCAATTAGGAAACATAAGTACGTCTATTGCTGTTGCAAGAAAATTATTTAAAGTCAATGATAATCATATAAAAAAAGGGATAACTAAAATTAGACTTAAGGGACGCCTGCAAGAAATTAAATCTGGAAAATTAAAAAGTCTTATTGGAAAAAATAGATTAGTTATTGATGGAGGTCATAATATAGGAGCATCAATAGCGATATCTAATTGGTTAAAAAAACAAAATCAAGATGTGCACTTAATTGTTGGCATGATGTCAGATAAGGCTCATAGGGAATTTATTAATAATTTTAAGAATGTAGTTAAATCTATACAGCTAATTGATATTCCAAACCAAGAAGGTTCAATTTTAAAAGAGGAATTTAAAAGTAAATTAAATGGAATAGATATAAATATTTCAATTGCCAATAGTATAGAGGAAAGTATTAAATCTTTTTCAAAAAACCAAGACTCTATAGTTTTAATTACTGGATCACTTTATCTTGTTGGGGAAGTTTTAAATTTAAATTAAATATTTTCTTTAATCCAAGAAACTATATCAGATTTTGGGGTTGCGCCGACTTTAGTAGATTTTAATTCTCCATCTTTAAATAACAACATTGTTGGAATTCCTCTTACGCCATACTTAGTTGGGGTATTTGGCTCTTCATCAATATTATGTTTTGCTATAGTAATTTCATTTGCCATTTCATCAGATATTTCTTCCAAAATTGGTCCTACCATTTTACATGGTCCACACCACTCAGCCCAAAAATCAACTACAATTGGTTTGGAAGATTTTAATACTTCACTGTCAAAATTTTCGTCATTTACTTTTAATGTTGCCATATCTTTTATATATAATTTTTATCTGTTATTTCAACTAGTAAAAAAAAAAAATTAAAATTATCCACATTACACATTTTCATATTTTTTTTGTATTGACATTATAAAGTTATTTAGTTCATCTAAAAAATTTAACTTTTCTTGATCATTTTCATTAGAATATTTATCTCTGAGAGTATCAATTTCTGTAAAACAAGTAGAAACAGTCCAAAATTTTTCACTCTTTTCACTTAAAATTCTTTTAGCTATTTCTCTCTTGATTGATTTAAATATATCTTTAGGCAATACTTCGGGGGCTTCTTGGTAAATTATTTTTTTTCCAAATCCAACTAACCTATCGTCATCAAATTTGTCTAACATACTTAATTTATCTTTCCATTGTGCGGCATGCCATGCAGGAAATAGTGAGGTGTCTTTGTTCGAAGTAAATTTAGTATAAATACTTTCTTCGGCGTATATATCTTCCTGGGATTTCGATTGTTCTTTTTCTTCTGCTATTTCTCTAAGAGCTGTAAGAATATTTTGCGAAAATTTTTCATTTTCTCTAACTAATTTTGCTCTTTTTTTAATTAAACTGTGATCCATTGCATTGTAAGGTTCTACCTTCATTGCATATTCTGCATCAAGTATAATTGGAGCTTTATTTGATCTAATAGTTCTTAAAAATTTAGGAGTTTTTTTCATCTCAACTTTTAATGCATTAATCGACATATTTAATATTGGCTCAATATCAACCCTTAAATCAACAGCTTGTCCCCATTTGTAAATAGGATGAATACAATGTTTTGGATGCAGGGGTGCGCATAAATATAATCTAGATTTACCATAAAAATATTCATTTAAGCAAATAATGTCTTCTTTTTGAAAAATTGTTTCTGTATCTGATTTGTTTGCTGTTCTTAAAAACATATCCCAAGTAGTAGGTTGTCTTTTTTTAATTATGCTTAAAATTTTTGAAGTTAAACTAGCATCTATAAAAGCACTATGAGCATCACTTGAATCTAAACCTTGCATACGAGCAAGAGATTCAAGTTTAAATACTGGATTATTCTTATCATTAATCTCCGTTTTTAAAACGGAAGGATCAACAGCATAAGCAGCCCTTGCAATATTTATACCATCATGTCTTTTATTGGGAGATGCATTCGTAATGTAAGGATATCTGATACCTTTAAAAAATTCTTTCCTGATCATTTCGTCGTCAAATCCTATATTTGACCAACCCATAAAAATTGCAGGACTCCATTTTTTAAATATTTTTTCAATCTCTCCAAGCATTTCATAATGGCTTAAATTTACTTGGGTTAATTGCTTTACACTTGTTTTATTAACAATAAGAGCCATTGCCTGAGGAATTTCACCTTCAGGTAATCTACATCTTAAATTAAATCTGTCTTTTTCTATAAAATTTTCATCTACAAGCAGTCCACCAATTTCAATTATACTTCCAAAATCAGTGCTAGCGCTTGAAGATTCGATGTCCCAAATTGCTAAGTTCATAAATTAATTATCACTAAAAAAAAGCTATGTTTTGATGGATGTTTAGAGTGTTTATTTTGTGACGTAAACCATTTGCATCTAAACAAGTAGCTATTAGTTAGTATTATCTTTCTAAGAGTTTAATAATGAAAGTCAACTTAAATAATTTATTTCATTAAATTTTTTTAATCTTCCTAAAAATAAATTTTGATACATTAGCAACTCTTTTCCTTCAATTGTAAAATCTTGAAACAAATTATCTATTGTGCACAACAATATTACTCCTAAAGTAATATTTGTTTTATAAACAACATTGTGTGCCAAAGTATAAGCGCCCAATTGAAGAAAATAATCTTGTATATAATCAATTTTTTTTGGTTTGTTGGATTGTTTAAAGTCTATAATTGCTTCTTTACCATTATAAATACCAATAAGATCTGCTGTACCTGCATATTTTTCTGGATAATGTAGAGCAGCTTCCATTCCATAAATTTCCTCTAAATTACCCTTAATTCCTTTATCAATTATTTCTTTTGCCATATTTTTGTGATTTTCGTTACTATCAAAAAAATTTTCATTAATTCTTCCTCTTAAAAAATCTTCAATATATGAATGCATAGATGTTCCCCTACTTGAAGCTTCACTTTTAATTTTATTTGCCTCTGCATAACCTACTCTTTGCTTCCAATTTTCTAAAGATGCTTTTTCTTCTTCTGATTTAGTAGCTTGTAAAATAGAGGTTACGCTTGGTAATTTTTCATTGCCAAACAAGTATTTTCTTTGGCCATTTTCAATAGATCTTGATGATTTTGGATAATTAAATTTATTATTCCACTTCATTTTGTAACTTATAAATGCATTTAGTTTTAAAATGAAATTAATTTTTAAGTTGTTTTGAGTGGTCGACAAATTTTTCTACATTTTCTGTTTTAGCCGCTATTTCAACTTGCTCGGGATCTTTTATATTTTCTAAAGTTCTTGTAATTGATCTTGCATCTTTTCCAAAACTATCCACA
>MDTG01271343.1_pt1 | contig 11603 bp, 7 predicted proteins | sample 811421 | NCBI WGS metagenome assembly MDTG01 (sample SAMN05326645, study PRJNA326480) | marine metagenome | isolation source: seawater | place: Pacific Ocean: South East | collected 2011
AATCACTTTTGTAAGGTGAGAATAGCCCAGTAAGACGTCAGGATCTATCCCATCCTGCGACCCTTCCCCTGCACCCTTTAATCCCCCTCCAACCCGAGGTAATGCGCGGAGACGGAGCGGCGGGGTTGAAAAAGCAATTTCCTAGCAGTAAGCAGATTGAAGTTAACGAAAATCTGCTTCCGTTAACGCGCAGAATCTGGCCATTTCACAGCTGTATTCACTAAAATTTATCGAATAGAACATTCTAGGAATACGATGCGGGATTTGCAGCGAGGAGACCATAAACTTTCGCACAGCTCAAAAACCAGAAAGATCGCTGGCCAATTGCAGGAACTTGCATAGAATCTGATTACTCGAAGGAAAAACTTAATTTCTGTTCTATTGTCAAGTTTTACCAGTATCGATCTTTTTGCCGGATGCGGCGGTCTGACGCGCGGCCTTGAAGACGCAGGCTTCAAGTGTCTGGCCTTCAATGAACTCAATAAGGACGCTGCCGCATCCTTCAGCGCCAACTTTAATAAGGCGCAAATGCTTTCAAACGATATCTATAATGTGACCCGAAAGGAACTGAAAGCGAAACTGGGAGATAAATACAAAAGCATTGACCTTGTCTGTGGAGGGCCACCCTGTCAGGGGTTCTCCGGGATTGGCCACCGCCGCTCGTTCAGCGTCGAGAAGGAGGACATCCCAACTAACCATCTCTACGAGGAAATGATCAGGGTCATCAAGAGCATCCGGCCAAAGGCATTCCTCTTCGAGAACGTCCGTGGCCTTCTTTCGTCGAAGTGGAACAGCGAAGGGGAAAACGGTGAAATCTTCCGTCAGGTATACGAGGCGTTCAAATCCATCCCCGGCTACCGGGTCCAGCCCACTCTCATCCACGCGAGCTGGTTCGGAGTCCCGCAGAACAGGCCAAGGGTCATGATCATGGGGCTTAGAGAGGAGATTTTCGATGCCGCCGGCATCACTCTTCCAGAATTCGACCTCGACAGGAAAGCCTCCACCTTCCCGTCTCAGCTGCGCAACAACGGCGGCATGTTCCCGGTCTGGGACGGCAAACACACAGCTCCGGGGGTCGAAGAAATGATCAGTGATCTGGCATACAAGATAACGGACTGGTATGCAGAGAAGGGCATCCACCGAATGAAAGCGAGAAACTCCCTCCAGCGGTCGATGAGAGAAGATCTGGAGGTGGTCAGTGGCAAGCAAAAACTCACCGACCATTTCGTGTCCAACCACTCGGACAAGGTCAGGGAACGCTTCCAATACATGATTGACAACAACATCCGCAACATCAGGGACCTCCCCGAGAAAAAACGGACCAAGAAATTCAGCCAGAAGCTCCTACCGAGGGAGTGGGAGAACGGAGCACCCACAATCACCTGCTGCTCCAATTCCGATGACTATGTGCACTACTCAATACCCCGGGCTCTGAGCGTCAGGGAATGGGCAAGACTGCAGACCTTTCCTGATCACCACGAATTCAGGGGACCAAGGACTACAGGCGGTGTGCGCAGGGCAGGCAACCCGGACGAGGGGAACTGGGACCGTGAAGTGCCTAAATACACCCAGATCGGCAACGCTGTTCCCCCACTTCTGGCCAAGGCCATAGGAGAAAAGATTCTTGAGCATCTCACCAGAGGCCAAAAAGGCGCCGAAAATCAGGATCAGCAAGGCCCTCTATAAATCCCTGCCCGACATTCTCCCGTAGGGCAAGCATGGTCTGCCTGTTGAAGATCCGGTCAAGGCTGTGGAACCCGAGGTCCTCATCCGAGGGCAATCCCCAGTAGGCACCACCACTGAATGAGCGAGCCCTTCTGGGCTGCACGGTGTCTGATCCCCACTCCAAATGTTTCCCCCCGGTCGGAGCCGTGATGTAGGCTGTCCTCACAACCGAGAAACTGCTCGGCGTCCAATTACCAATACCAACCTCAACCTGAGGGTGGTGAAAATCCTTTGAGCGCACCAAATCCAGCAACATGGGAATCTGAATCATGTCGCTGCAGTTCGTCTGGTGAAGAAGTATTGTGATCCGAAGCTCTGAGGAATGCCTCATTAGGAAACTCCTAAATTCAGGCACCAGTTCATCATACTCAAAGGATGAACGGAACTCAGGAATCCTGCTCGTGGATGGAATCGATATCGCAATAGGATCCGTGATCGAGCGGACTTCTTCCTCTCCGCTGTAGACAGTAAAGGCGGAAAGTATCTCGGCCGGAAGAAGGCCCTTATTTTTCTTGGGAATCACCACCGTCTTTGTCCCACAGGACATCGCATTGAGATACCAGACACAGAGATCCTGCCACAATTGGCCTGCCCTGCTGCCATCACTCTTTGCTCCGTAACGACTTTCCGAGGGCCTGAAATCCGCAGTGAATATTTCCCGCATTGAACCACCAAGCGAATAAAGACCCTCAAGTGTGGGATCCTTCCTCAGACGCTCACGGACGCGGCAGAATGGTAAGCTTTCCCTGAACGTACGATTACAGACAATTTCTAGGGAATTTTGCCGAACTGCCTCAAAAAAATTCATCTTGCTCCTTCAGTAGAATGATTTTTTTTGCTAATGCATGACAGCAACTTCGCAAAAAAGAATGACTTGTAGTCAACATGGCAGAAAAAAAAATCAAGGTAAATGAAGACCGGCTTTGGAACATGTTCCAGAACAGCCGCTATAAAATGTGGCATGCCGTGGCCGACATCGTCGACAACTCCATAGATGCGAATGCGGAAAGGGTGAAAATCAAGCTCGCTTATAACGACAGGAACAACTCGGATATCTACGCTTACGTTGCCGACGATGGCAATGGCATTGAGGACTGGGAGAAGGTCCTGAGCATCGGCTCAAGAGAAGAATACGGAGACGGGAGGCTTGGCTCCTTCGGGGTTGGCTTGAAGACCGCGGGAGCAAGTCAAGCAAATGAGATCTCGATATACTCCAAGCCAAACGGCGCCACCGACATCACCATGTGGCGCATTTCGACCAGCTTAATAAACGAAACTAAGGAACTGTGGGCGAGCGATAAGGAGCTTCCAACCCCGGTCATGCCCAGAAAGGAGATCGCCAGACTTTTTGAAGAGGAGGGGTTTAACACCGTGGTGCTTCTCGAGAACGTCCACAGTGTCGACCTTAATACTGCTTTCGACTCAACTCCCCAGAACACATTCTCTGAGATCGAAACCAAAATTCGGTGCCATCTGGGCCTGACTTTTCACCGGATCCTAGAGAGGAATGAAGCCATTTCCATGGACATCAATGGTGCCACAATCAAACCGATAGACCCATTCCTATCTCACGAGAACTCGAGATGGCATGGTGTGATCCGGGTAGAAGATGAACTCGAAATAAGCGCTGAGGATGGATCGAAAATAACCACGAAGGTCGCCATGTGCGTCATGCCCCACAAATCAAAACTGAGGGATCCAAACTACGTAAAGGATGTCCATCGTCTGAAGCCCCAACAGGAGATGCAGGGAATGTATGTCTACCGTAACGACAGGCTACTCGATTACGGCGGCTGGCAAGGATTTATAACAGGCAACGTGAATGAGGTGAAACGCAGCCTTGCGCGCTGTAGCATCGAGATTCCTCCCGGAGCCGAGACACAATTCGGCGTAACATCTGACAAAAGTGAGGTTCAGCTTTCAAACTCTATCTGTAAAGCTCTGCTGGATCTCTTTGAGGTCGAGCGCGACTGGGGAGCACTGTGGACGCAACCCCATTATAAGCCCCGTAGCTATCACAAGGTTTCTACCTCCAGTGCTAAAAAAAAGGACGCATGGAAAAAAAACGGAATCGCAGGCCTACGCTATACCCAAGAAGGCAATAACAAGATCCCGACACCTTATCCGAACGACGCACCCCATCCCCTTACGCCCGAGCCACCAAAGCGACGAGTTTGCGAACATGAAGGATGCGACAAGGAGATACCGCAAGGCCAAAAGCCAGACCACAGGGGCTATGGCCCCTGCTGCCAACACCTTCCAGAACCTTTCATCTGCAAAGGATGTGGTATGTCAATTAAGGACGGAGAGCCCATCATAATTAACAGCCAGAAATATGGCGACAGTGACGATTGTAAAGAGTGCCGGGATAATGCGGAAAGCAGCCCCCCTGTTGATCCCAAACGACTCAAGTTATCCTACGATATCAAGAGGAAGGGACCAGCTACCCTCGTCACAATCTCCCGGCATAATGAGCTCAGTATGGAGGACCTCGAAACGGAGATCAAGAGGCGTTTGGGACAAAGCTCGAAGTGATACCAGATGAGCTTCCCAAACAAATACGAGGCTCTGGCCTCGGCCATCAAGGCGCTCACCCGGGCAAAGGACGAGAGCCCATCATCGGGACCGGAAATACTTGCGGAAGTCCTGAGGGATAAAGGGTTTGATGCCGAAACGGTCAAAAGGGCCATGGAAGTCTTGGGTTTAGGTACAATCCCGGGGGTCTTAGGCACGATGAGAGGGAACAAGAGACAGTGGTTCAGTAACGCGGACATCGACCTTCCCCGTTGGCACCGCCACCGCGATTACCTCGCAGACCCTGCCGGCGCCGGCGCCACCGAACAAATGATTCTCCAGTGGGATGTCGAGACAAACCGGATCATGGATGAACTTCCGAATCCACGGGACACTGACGAATTTGACTGCCGTGGGCTTGTGGTGGGCTCCGTCCAGAGTGGCAAGACCGCCAACTTCACCGCACTGATCAGCAAAGCAGCGGATGCTGGCTACGATCTGTTCATCGTGTTCGCCGGGCTCATCAATGATCTCCGTAAGCAGACTCAGGAGCGAATTCAGAGGACACTCACCGGGAGCCGGGGGGAACTGGACTTTTCCTTCGCAAAGGACAACTGGATATCGCCCCCGGATGACATTGCCCAGCAATGGATCAACCTCACCGGCATGGGGGGAGATCTCCTCGAACCGGAAATCGGGGAAATCGACAACACCCAACTCTGCGATCGGCGGAGACCCAAGGTGATCGTGATGAAGAAGAACGATGTGGTTCTGGCGCGCTTCCTCGATCGCATCCATGGCCTCTCCCTGCAATTTCCTATGTGGAAGAAGAGACTCAAGGTGCTGATCATCGATGACGAGGCCGACCACGCGTCGATCAACAATCCAACAAGTGCACCCGAGGACGATGGAACAGATTCCAAGTCAGCGAGCACGATCAACCATCACGTCCGCACCCTTCTGAACACTTTCCCGTCAACAAGCTATGTAGGCTACACCGCTACCCCGTTCGCCAACCTCCTCACCACACCGTGGCCCGCTGAAGACGACGAACTCAAGGATACGCTCTACCCGAGGGACTTTGTGATCTCGCTGAATCCTTCGGCCGCTTACATGGGCCCTTCTGCCCTGTTCAGTCCCCATCGGGCGAACGGGGAGTCTCCACGCATCGTCAACATCGAGATGGAGGGTGAGCCTACGAGCGAGGATGAGATCCTGAGGGCCTTCATCAGCCCAAATTGGCACCCGGTCTTTGCAGAAGTTCCAGAATCACTTGCCCGGGCCGTGGCGGACTTTCTCGTCAGCGGCGTCATCCGGAGCCTGAGGGGTCAAGGAAATGAACATCACACCATGCTCGTTCATGTCGACTACCAGATAGAGAATCAGGAGACCGTGAAGGAGCTTGTCCAAGGCCTCGTGGACCACTGGTCTGACAAACTGAGATTTCTTGCCAGCGAGGATAGCAAGAGAGTCTACGAATTTCTGGAAGAGAGATATCGCACCTTCGAAGACAAAGACACGACTTGGAATCAGGTCAGGGAGCACCTAGACACGAATACCGATAACAACTTCCTCCACAACCTCGCATTGGTTGCCTCCATCAACTCCGACTCCGAGGACAAGCTGGAGTATCTTGACAAGAAGGAGGAGGGCCTTCACATCATTGCCGTTGGCGGAAACAGGCTCTCGAGGGGCCTGACCCTAGATGGCCTGACTGTCAGCTATTTCATCAGGTCATCCAAAAATTATGACACCCTTTTACAGATGGGCAGATGGTTCGGCTACAGAACTGGTTACGATGACCTTGTGAGGATTCACACGTCCGAGCGGATCATCGACTGGTTCTGCCATCTGGCCGATGTCGAGGCTCAGATCAGGGAGGACATCACACGCTACGAACATTTGCGCCCCCGGAGAACCCCCCGGGCACTTGCCGTCAGGATCATGACGCACGCCGACATGATGCCGACAGGAAGGTATGTCGCTGAAGACGTCAAAACGATCGGGGGAAGAACCTCCTATGGAGGGAAGAGTAATGAGGAGAGAAGACTTCCGCCATCCGCAGCCGACCGGAAGAACAACTGGGATCACGCCTCACGCATGTTCGAGAAGATCGAATGCAATACTCAATTTCTCAAGAGGTCCACCGAGCTCTATCAAGACGTCCCGTTCGAGTGGATTTATGAGTTTCTCTCCGGCTACCAGACATCTTGGTCAGAGGAAAACCGGACCGCGTCATTCTCCACGGATAAACTCGCAAAGCTCCTCAAGGACAATCGGGAGGATGAGGCTACGAGTGAGATCCACACATGGACCGTTGGCCTCCACTCTCCAAAGGACGGAAAAAACAAAGTCACCTTCGGGGGAGGCGAGAGAGGAACGGTCAATCGTAGTAGTAATCCGTATGACCCAAGGGACGCACACATTGAGACCCTTATGCCAACTGCATCGATCCAGGCGATCGATCTCTCTGGATTTCCTAAGGAGTGGGAGCCCTTTGAACGTAAGAGGATGCTCGAGGCGAGAAATGCCGAAAACCAGGCCCTTCTCCTTGTCTACCTCATAGACAAGGACTCCTCTCATCCAAGTGATGGGACACACCTCTTCCGCGACAGAGCATTCGATGGGATTTCCATACAGGTTGTTCTTCCTGATATCACCGAGGCCGAGGATGGGGAGTATCTCGTCGTAAGGGGAATTGACCATGAATGATTCCAATACCAACCGCAAATACTTCGCCGAGATCCTCGGAGCCCAGTGGATGAGGCTTCTTACCGGAGAGGACCAAGATACTCCCGATGTTCTGAAGACTGTGGTCACCGACGATATCACGATCGGCCATACCAGCGGGAAAATTCATATAATGATTGATGGAACGACAACCCCGGACTGGGATCCCGAGGCGTTCCGGGTGCCCGAATCCCTCGCTTCCACGGACCATCCGACGACTGACTCCATTCGGTTCTCAGCCAACCTTGAACATTTCGGGATAATCGAGCAGTTCACTCTCGAACTGATATGCGCGGTTGAGAACGGGAGCAACTACATGGAGGCCGCTGACATCGCCCTCCAAGAGGTCAGGGACATGATTGCCTCCGCAAGAGAGCCCATGGGAAAGGGAAACCAGAAAGGCCTTGTTGGAGAACTCATGGTCCTCAAGCAGCTTCTGGAGCAGCTGGGCGACGATTCGGTAAAGTATTGGTCTGGTCCCACGGGCACAGGAGACAGCATTCGAGACTTCACGGGCCACAAGCTCCAGATTGAGACCAAGGCCACGTCCTCAACAACCGGGGCCGTGCAAATCAATGGAATTTTGCAGCTGGATTTCCGCGGGGACTGGGACCTCTTCCTCGCCGTCGCCAAAATCGAGGAGCACGAGGACGGGAAAAACCTGCACGACTACGTGGAGGAAGTCGGTTCCATAATCGGATCAAGCTCCTCGAGAAAGCAGTTTGCCAAACTTTGCGCCCTGTATGGTTACCGGCCTGAAGATCAATACGAGACGAGATATCTCCTCTCCTCGTTGCAATATTTCGAGATAGACGAGGATAGCCCGATCATTGATCCATCCACCAAAGTGCCCAGCAATGTGTCGAACGTGACCTACAGGCTAGCAACGAGCGCACTGAAAACCGTCGATGCGTCAGATATACAATGGTCGGATTTCCTCCCACACACAGTAGTCAATCCGGTCAACCACTATCCCCCTGAATGAGCCCTCCAGTTGCCAAGAAACCAGCCAAAACCAGAAAGGCATTCCGTTTCATTGATCTCTTTGCCGGGATCGGTGGTATGCACCTCGCCTTTGAACGGCTCGGGGGAAAGTGCGTTTTTGCCTCGGAAAAGGACACAAAGGCCTGCGACACCTATGAGGAGAATTTTGGGATGCGACCACACGGGGACATCCGCTCCCTCGACGCTGGGGAGATTCCGGAGCACAACCTCCTCGCCGCGGGTTTCCCGTGTCAGGCATTCTCGATCGCCGGCGTGTCCAAGCTTAGCTCGATGGGGCGGAAACATGGGTTCAAGGACGCGACAAGGGGGACCCTTTTCTTCGAGATCTGCCGGATCGCGGAAAAGCGGCAACCTGAGGTCCTTCTGCTGGAGAACGTCAAGAACCTCCAGTGGCATGACAAGGGCAGGACGCTGGAGGTTATCAAGGAACGCCTCGACGAGATCGGATACGAAGTCACCACCGATGTGGTAAGCTCAGCTTATTTCGTGCCCCAGAGACGGGAGCGGATCTTCATCGTGGGCATAAGGAAAGATCTGGACACCGTGTTCCGCTTTCCCCCACCCCCCGGCGGACGCCGACCGATTCTGGCGGACATACTGGACCCGGAGGTGAACGGAAAATACACCCTCAACGACCACCTTTGGAACTACCTGCAGGAAAGGAAGATCGCCCAGAAGGCGAAGGGGAACGGGTTCGGCTACGGGCTCTTTGAGCCGGATCAGAGCTCCCGCACCCTGCCAGCCCGCTACGGCAAGGACGGGGCCGACATCCTGATCGCCCAGCCCGGGAAAAACCCGCGCCGGCTCAGCCCGCGGGAGTGCTCACGCCTGATGGGCTTCGAGAGCTTTCGTCCCAAAAGAAAGTTCATCCTCAACAAGAGTGAACCTCAGTGCTACAAGCAGTTCGGCAACGCAGTGGTCCCCCAAGTTGTCGAGTTCCTCGGCCGGGAAATCATCAGGCAACTGGGCTGGAAAACGAGAGAAGCAACCCAATAAAGGGGAAAAAGAAGAACATGAGTGAAAAAAACGCAGACGCTGAGGAAGCCCAAGGGCCTGTGTTCACCGATGCCGATCGCCTGACACTGCATCAGCTCCAGACCCTCCAGTGCTGGATCGGAAAGGATTCAAAGAACACGGAGGATACAGAACAGGACGAGAGTGCTGCCACCACGATTCCCGAACAGTGGAAACTAACCTCGGGTATCGACTTATATGAATGGCAGCGGGAGGCTATTGAAAAATGGCTGAACGCCGGCAAACGGGGAACGATGAAGGTAGTAACCGGGGGCGGCAAAACCCTGCTGGCACTTGCCCTCGCTGAACGCCTCCAGAACGACCACGATCCGGACCTGCGCGTTGCGATCGTGGTTCCCACCATCGTCCTGATGAACCAGTGGCATGACGAACTGGTTAAACTTGGCAACCTCCCGACATCCGCGATTGGTCGCCTAGGGACTGGCCACCAAGGCGATCATTTCAGCGACGAGTGCCGTGTCATGATCTGCGTGATGGTCTCGGCAGCAGACAAACTTGTGGAAATGGCAGCCGAGACGAATATCCACCACAACCTGCTACTCGTTGTCGATGAGTGTCACAGAATCGGGGCCCAGAAGATGTCCAAAGTTCTTGAGACCCCGCGCGCATATAGCCTAGGGCTCTCTGCCACACCGGAACGGGACGAAAACGACAACCCAACAGAAGGGGAGAACAAATACGACAACTCGCACGTAGGTATCGCACTTGGCCCGATCGTCCATGAGCTAACCTACACTGATGCCCTGCGAGAAGGGCTGATACCTCCATTCGCCATCAACCATTACGGCTTGCCCATGAATCAGAGGGAGCGCAACCGACATGACCAACTCTCTCGATCAATAACCGAGGCACGGCAGGAGCTCAGTCAAGGCGCGCCACAAAACGCGCAGTCAGGAAATTCGTTCTTCGCATGGATACAAACACAGGCTGGAAGCAATGAGGCAGCTGGAAGATTCCTCTCGGACACCTCCAAAAGAAAGGCACTGATCTACGGCATGGAGGCCCGACACGAGGCGGTCAACCTACTTATTGAAAAGGAACTGGAGGTTAATCCCAATGCACAGATCCTTCTCTTTCATGAGAACATCAGTCTGGCCATGGGACTGTTCCAGAGCCTGAGGGAAAGACGACTTCCTGTGGTTGTGGAACACAGCAAGCTCACCAAGACAATCAGGGAAAACGGACTCGAACTATTCCGTACGGGCAAGGCCCGCATTCTGGTGTCAGTAAAGTCTTTGATAGAGGGGTTCAACGTTCCAGCCGTTGACATCGGCATTATTGTCGCCTCCTCTGGCTCGGTGCGCCAACGTATCCAGAGCATGGGCCGCGTCATGCGCAGGCATCGCGGACAAGACGGCGAGGAGAGCACTTCATCGATCCACATCCTCTATGCGAGGGACACGAGTGAGGATTCCATCTATGGCGAGATAGACTGGGAACGGCTTACAGGTGCTGAGCGCAACATTTACCACCACTGGACACCCGGAGAGGAGCCTGAGACTCAGAAGGGTCCCCCACGGCAACCACTCCCCGGGGAGCATGACATTGACATCAATTCCCTTGAACCGGGTGACGAGTATCCTGGAGCCTACGCAGGCCACGAATACAGTTGCGATCAAAACCTCAATATCACGGACCAATCTGGGGCATACATGGCGGAACCTGAAGAGGTCGTCCGGAAAGTGATCGAAACCAAGGGGCAAGCCGGACGATTCAAGATAACTTCAGGGAAAAACATAGTCCTGATACGGAAAAGGGAAGGTAATGACTGGATCACTCGTTTTGTCATGAGGCTCGGCTCCCCATTGGAACCGCTGATCCATGACACCCCCACCGATCTGGAAACCGACGCAGATAAATGGGCTGATTCCGCCGAATCTGGTCAATTATACCCTTGGCAAGAGCCCTCCCTCCGGAAAGAAACGTGGAAATTCAAGGCTACTCAGGGAGGAAAAATCTCGAAACGAGTTCCGGACGGCGAAAGCTACGCGAGAGGATTGTCAAAGGCCCATGACCCAGACCAAGGCCGACGGGCGGATCTCCTCTTGAGCAAGATCCATTCCCTAAGGGAGCAAGGAGAACAGATAACCAAGCTGCTAGTGACGGAGGACGGACACGTCCTTTATCGAGCTAGCGGCGAACTCCGCTATATATGCGACGTTGGTGAGGGCCTCGATTTTCCCGGGCCACCCGCATAAACCACCCACACCCCGAGCTGATATGCCACAACCATACACGGGAAACATCCTCACAACGGTCACAAAGGAATCGAAATACAGTGTCGCCCACTCAGATGGCGAATGGAGCGTAAGACTTCGTTTCGTCAATGAGGAGGGCTACAAGGATCTTTATACGCATGAACACGATGATCTCGTGGACATCGTCAATGAGGTGAAACGAGAAGTTAACGGACGCCCGGGTGGAGCCTTCAAGCTCGATGAGTATCGTAATGTTGTAATTCCCACCTCGCAGGGAGAAACCTCTTATCACGGAGGAAAGTATCCAAAGGAGCTCATATTCGATCTGAACGGCAGAGAAGTTGGCGCTAGCATCACCGAAGACCTCGACGGAATCTCAACCTATCCCGGTGCCGA
>MDTG01145784.1_pt1 | contig 11602 bp, 12 predicted proteins | sample 811421 | NCBI WGS metagenome assembly MDTG01 (sample SAMN05326645, study PRJNA326480) | marine metagenome | isolation source: seawater | place: Pacific Ocean: South East | collected 2011
AACTTAGAGAAAACCATTACAAACAAATTAATTTCATTTTCACCTAAATCATCTTTACAGAAGTCAATTTCAAATTTTCACCAACTTCAACAGCGAATTACGACGGCTATTAAGATTTCAGTATCCAACAAAAACCACGCAGTTGATCTCCTCACCAAGGCTCTAAATTCTGTAAGTCCGCTTGCAACGCTTGATCGTGGATATGCTATTGTGAAGAGTGAAAGCACTAATAAAATAATTTATAAAACCTCAGAGATTGAAGACGGAGATAGCATACGTGTGCAATTATCTGAAGGAGAACTCATTGCAACTGTAAAAAAATGATTTATAGATATTTCATATATATTCTTTTGTGCTTTATAACTAAGCCGGTTACTGCTTTTGAAGAATCACTCAGACCTGGTGGTATTGCCATCATTGAGGTTGACACAAGTGAATCGTATTTTCCTGAAATAACATTCAGAAAGAGGCCTGTAACAATTATCAATAAAGAAAATCGCTTGTTTGCTATTGTTGGAATTCCACTTAATATAAAAGATAAAATTATAATTAATTTTGATGATGTCGAAAAAATAATTTTAATTAACAATCACGAATACGAAGAGCAGAGATTAAAAATTGAGAATAAATCTCAAGTAAACCCAAACAGAAATCAATTAGATCGAATTTACAAGGAGCGTAAAATCATCAATGATGCTCTTAATAATTTTCGTAAAATTAAGCTTGAAAATCTTTCATTAATAGCTCCAGTCGATGGGCAGCGCAGTTCAAGTTTTGGACTTAGGCGTTTTTTTAATGGACAGCCGCGATCCCCACACTCTGGCATGGATATTTCTGCCCAAACTGGAACAGTTATCAAAAGTCCTCGGCACGGAATTGTCACAGTTACTGGAGATTATTTCTTCAATGGAAAGACAGTTATCATTGATCATGGTCAAGGATTTATAACAATGTACTGCCACTTAAGTGAAATTAATGTAAAAGAGGGTGACGAGTTGTTTGTGAATGACTTGATAGGCCTTGTTGGTGCAACAGGACGTGTAACCGGCCCTCATTTACATTTTGGAACATATTTAAATGGGACGGCTATTGACCCAGAAATTTTTATTGATGATTAATAAATAAATTATGATGAGTTTTTAATTTTGCACTATTCGCAAGATTTAAAAAAATCATAAATTACCGGCCTAAATGCATCTATATCAACCAAAAAGGAATCGTGACCGCGATTACAGTCTAATTCAATCAAACGAGTATCTTTACATACTGTTGATATACCCTCTGCTAACTCTTTTTGTTGTTCAATAGGAAAAAGTATATCTGTCCTGACGCCTATAACTAATGCCTGCTCTAATTCAAGCTTCTTAAATCCAGCTGTTAATGATCCACCGTAGTCAGCAAGATCAAATAAATCAGATGCATGGGATAAATATAAATAGCAGTTAGGATCAAAAGAGCCACTAAATGAATTAGCTTGATTTTCAAGATAAGATTCAATGGAAAATTCTCTATCGAATAGATCTTTTGATTGTGACTGATCAGTTAGTCGTTCACGTCCAAATCTTTTTGTCCATTCTTCTGTTGAACGATAGGTAATCATGCCTAGTTTTCGAGCTAATTTTTGACCCATAATAGGTGGATCACCGACCTCATAATTACCTTTAAGCCACTTTGGATCTGAGCATATCATTTCACGCTGTAAGGATCGCACTGCTATCGAGAATGGCAACGCTCTAGTTGCAGAGGAGATAGAAATAAAACGATTCATAGCATTTGGATGACGCGCACAAAATGCAAGACCGCTCATGCCACCCATTGAGCAACCTATGACAGTATGAAGACATCTGATTTCTAAATCTTGAATTAATAAATAAGCTGAGTCTGCTATATCCTCTATTGCCAACACAGGAAAATTTAATCGATAGCGATCACCAGTTTCTGGATCAAGAGATGCTGGACCAGTTGAACCAAAACAGCTTCCTAAAGAATTAACAGCGATAATAAAGTACTCATCAGTATCAATAGGATGACCAGAACCAATCATGTCCTCCCACCAACCTGCAGAAATATCATCTTTTGAAGACGCTGCATGCGCTGAAGGTGAGAGACCGCTAAAAAGTAATACAGCATTATCTTTGGTTGAATTTAATTTTCCCCAAGTTTCATAAGCTATTGTTGGAGATCTCAACAATCCTCCGCGATGCATGCGAAAATTTCCATCAAACTCAAACGTTTTTAATGCGGTTGTCATTTTCTATCCCTTTTTATAAGACGGTCACGTTTACGTTGCTGCCTTGGTGTCAACTTATTGCGTCGTCCAGAGTAAGGGTTCTTACTCTTTTTAAAGGCCAATCGTACTGGTGTTCCCTTAAGTTTGAAAACTTTTCTAAATCTATTTATTAAATAACGCCTATATGATTCCGGTAAATAGTTAGTTTGATTGCCATGAATGACAATAACTGGAGGATTTCTACCACCTTGATGAGCATAGCGAAGTTTGATTCTTCGTCCACGGACCAATGGAGTGGGATGCGCCATTACTGCACTTTTTAACTCCTGTGAAAGTTCTGTTGTGGACATTCCCCTTATTGCTGCTTTAAAAGCTCTATTTACCATTGGCAATAAATCACCAACAGCTGTTCCATGTAGTGCAGATATCATTATTCGTTCTGCAAAATCCAAGAAAGGTAATCTTCTAACAAGATCATTTTTAATTTTCTTTCGATCATCAGTCGAAAGGCCATCCCACTTATTGACTGCAACTACAAGTGCACGTCCGCGCTCAATTACAAGTCCAAGAAGACTCACATCTTGCTCTGTTACGCCCTCGTGAGCATCTAGAACTGAGATTACGACGTCAGCTTTTTCAATGGCTTGAAGTGATTTAATAATACTAAATTTTTCTATTACCTCGTTTACACGAGCTTTTCGACGAATCCCGGCAGTATCGATTAGAATATACTTTTTTTCATTGCGCTCAAATTCCACGGAAACGCTATCACGGGTAGTCCCTGGTTCATTGAATACAACTAATCTTTCTTCACCTATAAGACGATTGATTAATGTCGACTTACCAACATTTGGTCGACCAATTACTGCAATTTTTAAAGTTCTATTCTCATCATATTTTTCAACTAAATTATTAAAACCAACGTCTTCTTTTTTATCAATAAAGTTTTCATTTAGTTGTTCAAAAGAGGTATCCAAAACACTGTTTAGTTTAGAAAGATTTAGAATTTGCTCCATAAGTTGACTGATACGATCCCCGTGAGAGGCTGAAATAGCAATAGGTTGACCTAAACCGAGAGCATGAAATTCACCATTAGCAATAGCCGTATCAAGGCCCTCTGTCTTATTTACAGCTAAACAAGTTTTTTTTGCATGCCTACGACATAGATCAGCTACATATTCATCTGCACTTGTAAGGCCACTTCTACCGTCAACCATAATTATTGAAATATCAGCTTCTTGCAGTGCAATTTTTGTTTGCTCTGCCATAGCCTGATCAATACCCTGCTCACCCCCAGCAATACCACCAGTATCAATTACAATATAAGGAACGTGGCCTAATTTTCCAAAACCATAGATGCGATCACGTGTAAGGCCTGGATAATCAGCAACGAGTGCATCACGCGATCGCGTGAGCTTGTTAAATAATGTTGACTTACCAACATTTGGCCGACCGACAAGTGCGATGACAGGAAGCATAGTTTAGACGCCGTCAATGTTACTGATTAGAAGTTAATTAGATGGAGCTTACCTTAGAATCATCAAGAATTTTTTGAAATACTCGAAAAACCTTACAAGGATTAATTTTTAACGATTTCAAAAGCACCAATATTTCCATTGTCACTCTGAATGAAAAGACGGTTTCCCATAACCAATGGTTTACTTGTAATTGCATCACGGCCAAAGCGAATTCGAGCTATTTGTTTTCCGTTTATTGCGCTTAAAAAATGTAAATACCCCTGATAGTCGCCTACAACAACGGCTGTATTAAATGGAGTTGGTAAAGTTAATGCTCTTCGCAGTAATTCATCATTTCTCCAAATCTCAATGCCACTGTTTCTTCTAAGAGCTATAATTTCTCCATCATCGCGAATAGTATAAATACTGTTCCAATCTGATGCTACGCCGACATATGATGAAATCTCACGTGACCAGAGCGTTTGACCTGATTCTGCAGCAAAGGCAGAGAGGCGACCCTGATAACCGGCTGCATAAATATCTTGGCCAACAACAGCGATATTCCCATCAATGTCAGACAATCGATCAAGATCTGAGCGTCCAGACGACATAGACAACATTGAATCCCATTTAATGTCACCCGTTTCCATATCGATACCTGCTAATCGACCATTATCAAAACCAGCAATAATTAAAGGGCCAACAATTAAAGGGGATGCTGATCCACGCATAGAAAGCAAAGGCATTGTTTGCTCAAGCTCCCAACGTTGTCTACCATCAGCCCTCGCAAGCGAAACAATACGATTATCAATTGTTTGGATAATAATCATATTGTCATCTATCAGCGGTTTCGCTAAAGATTCACCTTCGATAGATTTTCGCCATTGCTCTTGACCTGATGAGGAATTTAGAAGAATAACGTCACCATCTTTTGATATAACAACAGTAAAGCCTTCTCCAACTCCCGGTCCTGCAGATAGATCAACTTCAAGATCTACTTTCCATCTTTCATCACCGGTTTCTGGATCGATTGCTAAAACAATACCATCTGAACTTGCGGCATAAATAAGATTACCATCACCGATTGGGCTTAATCCAAGCAGAAATTGATCAGAAGAACCTCCTATTTTTGTACTCCAGATTCTTTTAATTTTTTCGGTTTGTTGAAATTTTGTTAATTCTACTGGTAAAAGTTCTTCATCCTCTTTTGATTTAAAAATACCACAGGCAGACAATGATGTAATTGCAAAAAATAGAATAACTGTGCGAGTTAATTGACTAAACGTAATCACTTAGCAACCTCTAATTGTTCATTATTATCGTTACTTTCCACTGTATTTGATGTTTTATTTATATCTTCAGACTTTACTCTAAGCTCAGGTAGATCAAGCGTTTTCCATCTAACATACTCAATATCAACTGAGCTTTGAGCCCTTGGATCTATTAAAACTTTTTGATAGGAATCCTCAGCATCGCTTATTTTTTCGAGCAAAGTAAAGGCATCGCCTAGAACTTCTCTGTATGGTATTGCAAAAGAACCGCTTACATATTCCGATAAAAGACTTATGACTTCCTCAGGTTTTTCTTGGTAAAGGTATATTCGGGCCAAACGCAACCTCGCTATGTTTTTTAATTCACTTTCGGCATCACTATTCAATATTTTCTGAAGTGAATTGGCAGCATCTTTATCCCGATTTTGATCCATATATAGACGAGCCATTGCAAGGTATGCTTGTGCTGCATAAACAGTATTTTCGTATGTTGCTTGTATATCAATTATTGTTTGCTGAGCATCCTCTAATCTATTATCCGAAACTTGCTTCATCAACTTTTCATATAATGTTGAAGCTTCAAGCTGTGATTGCATAGTTTGGTTTTGGATATAATTAGAACCTAATAGCAAACTAATACCTAAAGCTATACCTACAAGGATATATGTTCCGTATTTGGACCACCAAAATCTTAATTGATCAAGTTGTTCTTTTTCAGATAAGTCTTCCACAAAACTTCCTTTTAATTTAATTCTAATTTTAAAATTTCAGTTAACTTTTTAGAATCTACGCTAATTTGATCATCATGATTGCGCATCGGTTTTAATTTAATATTGCCGTCAGTTAATTCTTGTTCGCCTATTATAAGTGCAAATTTTGCACCACTTTTATCAGCGCGCTTCATTTGTGACTTGAAAGTGCCTCCACCCAAGTTCATTTCAATTTTTATTCCTGCAATATCATTTCTTAATTTTTCAGACAATTCAAAAGACTTCTCTAAGGTTCCTAATCCTGACGAAACTAAATATACATCAGCATTTGAGACAGGTTGCTGACCATCGCTGTTTTCATAAAGTGCGACTAACCGTTCCATGCCTATTGCCCAACCAATAGCAGGGGTATCCTTTCCACCTAATTTCTTTACAAGACCGTCATATCGACCGCCAGAGCATATGGCACCTTGAGATCCAAGTGCATCCGTTACCCACTCAAAAACTGTTCTTGAATAATAATCAAGACCCCTTACTAAACGTGGATTTAGGGTAAAACTTACGCCCGCTGCATTTAATAAAGCTTGAAGTTTATTAAAATGCATTTTTGATTCCTCATCCAAGTAGTCCAAGATAACAGGAGCTTTTTTTATTATTTCTTCCATTTCTGGATTTTTACTATCAAGGATTCTTAAGGGATTTTGATCTAGTCGACGAATACTATCCTCATCTAATTTACTTTTCACGTTTGCGAAATATTTTACAAGTTCTTCTTTGTATGAGGCTCGTGATTTAGGGGTACCTAACGAATTAAGCTCAAGATTAACTCTTGAAATTCCGAGCCTCTTCCATATACGAGCACTCATTATTATAAGTTCTGCATCAATATCAGGACCTTCATGTCCTAACACTTCGACATCAAATTGATAAAATTGCCTATATCTACCCTGCTGTGGTTTTTCATAACGAAACATGGGGCCAGATGTCCATAGCTTTTGTTTCTGATTGTGAAGTAAACCATTTGTAATACCAGCTCGTACGACTCCAGCAGTAGCCTCGGGTCTTAATGTCAAACTTTCACCATTTCGGTCGAGAAAAGAGTACATCTCTTTCTCAACAATATCTGTAATTTCACCAATTGAGCGTTTAAATAATTCAGTGTGCTCAAGTAAAGGTAATCTTATTTCCGAGTAACCATAAGAAGAAACTATTTCTCCTATAATCGACTCAATATATCTATAAGTATTTGATGTATTTGGAAGAATATCATTCATACCACGTATATTTTTTAGTTTATCTGTCATAAGCCTGATATTGTTACCCTTGCAGTATTATTACTTCGTCTGTCTGATTCAGCAATATTGAAAGGCTCTCCGTCGATCAAAAGAGATACACTAGCCACATCACCAAATAAGATATCAAATGGAGCGATGCCTGATAATTCGACAATGCTGTCAGCCCTTGCAAGATCAAAAAAGAGACGGTTGCCGTTTGCATCTGAAATTTCTGTCCAGCAATCTCCAGAATAAATGATATTAATCTGAGTTTCTGTCATCACAGTTATGTCTTCTTGTTCTACATAAGGTTCCTGAGGAGATTCTATTTCAGGAAACTGGTCTTCTAAAGATTCCTCTTCATTAGACTTCTCTTCAGCTAACTGATCATTTGTAGAGAAAATATCTTGATTACTCTCAATAATTTCATTTTCATTATTAGAAGACATAATATTTGGAGAAGTTTCCATATTGAGTTCCTCTAAGCTTGAAAATGGCTTGACTGACTCAATCGATGATTGCTTAGAATCAATGTCCTGATTAGTTAAAAAAAAATACAATGCCACTATTACAGAAACAAAAATTAATCCCAAATAGAGCGGTTTTAAAGAAATATTCTTGTATTTCTCTCTTTTTGAAATAACCAAGGGTGGTACGTCATTTTCTTCAGTAAGCTCACAATAATCGGCAACAACTTTTACTTCATCAACATTGACTATTTTTGCATATTTTCTAAGATGGCCTTTTGCAAATACTGGCGCACCTAATAATCTAAAGTCATTCCTCTCAAGAGCAGTCACTCTACTTTCGTCAAGATGTAATTCTTTGGCAATATCACTCAAGGATATTTTTAATTCGCGTCGAGATTTTGCTAATAATTCACCTGCCATGTAATTAATCAACTGATTATTAACATTCTTAGTAATATCCGGGGTATTCTTTTTTGAAGTTTTATCTTTTTCACTGCTCATTACTTATTCCGAATTTCAAGAAATTTTTATTATTTTAATTAAAACAAAGCTTAAATAAATAAAAAGTTTTATTTGTTATTTTATGTTACTGCAGCCTTATTTCAGAATTGTTATTTAAATTTTCAATATATTTCTTTTTCTTTATAATTTTATTACCTAGTGGCTTTTTAACTCGATCTTTCACTTTCCCAGCAAGCTGCCCACAAGCAGCATCAATGTCATCGCCACGTGTTTTTCGTGTAGTAGCAATTAAACCAAGTTTACGAAGTCTGTTCTGAAAATGATGAATCGTATCTTTAGATGAACAATTATATTTAGTTCCCGGGAATGGATTAAAGGGGATTAAATTTACCTTTGCAGGCTTATTCTTCAAAAGATCAACTAATCTATCTGCGTGGTCAAAGGAATCATTAATTCCTCGAAGCATAACGTATTCAAAAGTTATAAATCTTTTTGAGTGTTTTTCTGCATATTGCCAACATGCTTCTAGGAGATTATTTATTGGATGAATCTTATTGATGGGTACAATTTGATCGCGCAAATTATCATCAGTAGCATGTAAAGATACCGCTAAGGAAACATTACAATCATCAGCTAGTTTATTTATTTGTGGAACAATCCCGGAAGTACTCACTGTAATGCGCCGGCGAGAGATGCCATACGACCAGTCTGAAGCCAATATATTAAGCGAAGATAATACATTGCGATAATTAGCAAGCGGCTCACCCATACCCATAAAAACTATGTTTGTTATTGCTGATTCACCATTACTTCGTCGAGGTAGCACGCGCATTGCATGCCTTACTTGTCCGATAATCTCAGCACTCGATAGGTTTCTATTAAAGCCTTGTGCGCCGGTAGCACAAAATGAGCAATCAAAAGCACATCCAACTTGAGATGAAATACAAAGCGTGCCTCTTTCTGACTCTGGAATAAAAACTGTTTCAACAGCTTGTCCTGAGCCACTAGAAAATAGCCACTTTACACACCCATCAATTGAATCAAATCTAGCTTCAACCACAGGTGATTGTATTTTTGCATCTTTTTTTAACTGATTGCGCAATGACTTGGAGAGATCTGTCATTTTTTCAAAGTCATCACAGTCGCGTTGATAAATCCATTGCATGATTTGCTTCGAGTGAAATGCCTTTTCTGATCTCAAAGCTAGGAACTTTCTCAGCTCATCTTGTGGCAAACCTAATAGATTTATTTTTGAACAACTCATAGCAATATTTAGCTACTCAGCGAGTTCTCAAGCAAATACCGTCATCGCCGAAAAAATACGTTATTTCAGTTTTTGCAGTATCCATTGCATCGGATCCATGGCAAATATTTTCTTCAATACTTTCAGCAAAATCAGCACGGATTGAACCTTCTTCCGCTTCAGCTGGATTCGTGGCACCCATAAGGGCCCGATGTTTAGCTATGGCATTATCTCCACTCAATACTGAGATAACTACAGGGCCTGAAGTCATATAACTCACTAGATCATTGAAAAAAGGTCGTTCTTTATGAACTGCATAAAAGCCTTCTGCTTGTTCAATAGTAAGATGTAACATTCGAATAGCAACAATCTTCAGATCTGAATTTTCAAATCTTTGAAAAATTTCACCTATCAAATTTTTTTGAACACCATCAGGCTTAATGATGGATAGTGTTTGCTCAGTTGCCATTAAGTACTCCCTTATTTTAATTAATGATGGCCATGCTATTTATTTAATAAAAATAGAATAAATTAAATTTAAATACTAAAACTTTCTCCACAACCACATTCACCAGTTATATTTGGATTTTGAAACTTAAATGACTCATTAAGTCCATCTTTTACAAAATCTACTTTAGTTCCATCTATCAATTTCGAAATATCAGATTCTACAACTATAGTAATGCCTTTATCTTCAAAAACAGTATCAGTATTACTTATTTCATCGGCATAGTTGATAACGTACGAATATCCTGAGCATCCTGTAACGGTTACACCTAAACGTAAACCAAGACAGTTTTCGCGCTTATCGATGTAAGTCCGAATACGTTCTGCTGCCGAGCTTGTTAAGGAAACTGCCATTAAAGTCCTACTTATTTAAAATTCATTTTTATTTATTATTGTTTTTAAAGATTTAACTGCATCTTCAAGCACAAGTATACGTCCAGTTTTCTCAATAGGTATATCAAATTTTTGCATTATAGGCTTTATCTCAAATTGTTCGAGCTTTTGAATATCGCAACTCTCAAATGTTCTACAAAAAAACTCTGTTGCACTAATAATATGAGGGCATCCCCAAGCAAGAAAACATAAATTGGCTATTTTCTTATTTTTAATTCTTGCAGATAGCTTTATACGTATACCTTGATCATCTAAATATGAGGTCACTCCGTCTACAAATTCGCCCGTGTGCTTGAGATTGGCAAAATAATCTTGAACATTTTGATTGTAATTCATACTTCGCATAAATCTTAACCTGGAGAAAAACTACGTAGTTTTTTTACAGCTTTACAATAAATGGATACAGCTTTATCAATATCATCAGGGCAGGTAAATCGGCCAAAACTAAAGCGAATAGAGCTTTGTGCTTCAAAATCACTTCTACCAATTGACTTTAGAACATAAGATGGTTCTTGGCTTTGTGAATTACATGCCGAACCAGTGGCAACACACAAAGGCTCAAGTAGATACAACAGACTCTCACCATTCACATCGCTTACACCCACATTTAAAATACCGGGATAACCATCTTTAATGGGTCCATTAATATACAATCCATCAACTTCTTGAAGGCCATTAATTAATTGTTGTCTTAATACAATCAAATGCTTTAAGTCTTCTTCTATTTGGGAATGTGAAATGAATGCTGCTTCTCCAAGTCCAGCTATTAAATCAACAGGTAGAGTGCCTGGTCGTATTTTTGATTGTTGATTTCCGCCATACATAATTGGCTCCATCAAAACATCATCAGCAACGTATAGAGCTCCAATCCCCTTTGGGCCATAAAATTTATGACCAGATATTGAATATAAGTCAATATCTAAAATTGATAAATCCACAGGAATTTTTCCAGCAGCCTGCGCACCATCTACATGAAAGGCAATGTTTCTTTCTCGACATAAAAAACCAATTTCTTCTATGTCCTGAACTGCACCAATTTCATTATTTATATGCATAATTGATACAAGCTGAGTGTCAGGCCTTATAGCTTCTTTTAATTTTTCATGCAAAAGTTTGCCATTAGACTCTGGCTTAAGCCAAGTCACTTCGAAACCCTGTTTCTCCAAAAAACGAAAAACATCTACTACTGCCTTATGTTCTGTTCGCATTGTAATGAGATGTTTACCACGATATGACCGCTGCTTCGCAACACCCAATATGGCCAGATTATTAGATTCGGTAGCACCTGATGTCCAAATCAATTTACCTTGGTTTGCACCTAGCATTTTCAATAGCTTTTCTTCAGCTTTTTTTATCCAAACTGAACTTATACAACCAGCAATATGATTTGAGGCTGGATTAAAATATGAATCTTTCTGAATTTTTTGCATGCATGCAATAACGCTTGGATGAACTGGAGTTGTTGCTGCATAATCTAAGTAAATAAGATCTTTATCCATTATTTTAGTTCTTTTTTTCTATTGATTGAAGCAAGAAAGCCCCTCAAAATATTAATTTCATTCTTACTGGGGCGAGCACGAACAAA
>MDTG01161076.1_pt1 | contig 11602 bp, 11 predicted proteins | sample 811421 | NCBI WGS metagenome assembly MDTG01 (sample SAMN05326645, study PRJNA326480) | marine metagenome | isolation source: seawater | place: Pacific Ocean: South East | collected 2011
CCATCATCGTGAGCACCATCACCTAAATCCCAAGAATCTAAATGGGCCCCCACCATAATAATATTTTCAGGAGATTCACTCCCATCGATTTGGGCAATTACATTAAAAGATTTTACTTCAGGGTAATTCCTACAGTTTTGTTTTATAAAGAATCTAATATTTGGGTTTAAAGCGATCATCGAGCTCAACAGTTCTGCATCATTTGTGCTGATGGAAGCAGCAGGAATTCTTTTGTTGATGGGCAGCTCACCATAGCTCATGGTTCCTGTATGTGGATAATCATCCAGTCTGAAATTTAAAGAACGAACGATAACACCGACTGCACCGAACTTTGCAGCCTCAGCAACTCCATTATATATTTGGTCCACAGCATTTCCGTAAGCTTCGAATGCATTGACAAGGCTGTTTTGCATGGGACGATTATAAAAAACAATTTTTTCCCTTATTTTATTTTCACCCAACTGTGCCAATTCCTCAATTCCCTTTACCTCAACGATATTTGCTTTGATACCGATTGAGGGCGTCGCAATGGAACCGCCCAAGGCACAGATATTGACATTAATGGTGTTACCGGGGCTGGATTCAATATTCGCATACTCGAAGGTGCCTCGGACCCATTTGGGAACCATTACTGATTCCAACCACACCGAATCTAAAGGAAGGGCTTCAAGCTCTTCTTTGGCCCACTCTATTGCTAATGCCTCACTTAGTGAGCCGGACAACCTGCCCCCTATCTGATTGCTTAACTGGTCCAGCCAATCGTAGCTTTTACCATTGGTTAGTGATTCGTTGTATAAAAATGCAACTCCATCGGCTATGGTTCTGTTTTGTTGACCATTCAAAAAAAGGCAACCAAATAAAAACAGGATTAAGGTTTTTCTCATAATTAACTAAGCATTAGGTTTGGAAGCAAATTGCCGAATGTCTTCCTCTGTGACGGGATCTGAGCCTAGAATCATCAGACGTTCAACAACATTTCTAAGTTCTCTAATATTTCCTGTCCAAGGGTAATCCATCAACTTATTGATGGCCCCTTTAGAGAAAGATTTTGTTTCGAGACCCTGATCATTTCTTAAGTGATCGGAAAAATAATCTACCAATAGTGGAATGTCATTTTTTCGATTTTTCAGTGGTGGAACTTTAATTAATATTACCGCCAAACGGTGGTATAGATCTTCCCTGAACCTGCCATTTTTGATCTCTTCGTTTAAATTTTTATTGGTAGCGGCGATCACCCTTACATCAATCATTATGTCTTTGTCTCCACCTACACGCTGAATTTTACCCCCTTGTAGGGCTCTTAATACTTTTGCTTGCGCGGCCAAACTCATATCTGCCACTTCATCCAAGAATAAAGTACCACTGTTGGCCATTTCAAATTTTCCAGGCCGATCTTTAATGGCAGAAGTAAAGGCGCCTTTCAGGTGTCCAAAAAGTTCACTTTCAATCAACTCAGAGGGGATAGCAGCACAATTTACCTCCACAAAAGGATGGGTAGATCGATTACTTTTTTGATGTAAATGATGCGCAACCAACTCTTTCCCCGTTCCATTCTCACCAGTTATCAATACTCTGGCATCGGTTGGGGCAACTTTTTCTATCAATTTATGGATTTCATGGATTTGATCTGATGCGCCAATGATTTTATATTTTTTGGCAATTCTTTTTTTAAGACTTTTGTTTTCTTGTACCAAATTTTTTATCTCAAATGCGTTTCTCACAGCAGTCAGAAGTCGGTTTAAGTCAGGTGGCTTGGATATAAAATCATAGGCTCCAGATTTCATGGCTTCAACAGCGGTTGAAACATTGCCATGGCCTGTGAGCATTATAAATGGCACATTTATCCCCTCCTCTCTAGTCTTTTGCAAAACCTCAACTCCATCCATTCTAGGCATCTTGATGTCACACAATACCAAATCAAAGTCTTCTTTCTTTAGTGTGTTAAACCCAGATTTCCCATCTTCACATTCTGTTATCCGATAATCGTCGTTTTCCTCTGACAAAATTCTAACTAACACCCTCCTTATGGGCTCTTCATCTTCAATTAAAAGTAGTTTTTTCATGTTTTACTTGAGGGATTGTTTTTAAAAGTAACCACTCTTTGGGGGAAAGGGATTTCAATATTTAAAGCTTTTAATTTTTCAAAAATTTGAAATCTGAGATCACTCTTAACAAGATTGGCTTCAAAACTGTTGTTCATGGAAAAAAAGAGCTGAAACATCAAAGCACTGTCTCCATAGTCTTCGAAAAGAAGAAAGGGTGCTGGCTTGGTCAATACTTTTGGATGACTTTTTGCAATTTCAATTACAGCATCATTTAATAGTTTAATATCAGTATCGTATGCGACACCAAAATCAATAATCTCCTTGGTCAAGGAACCATTTTCAGTCCAATTGTAAAGGATAGAGGTCAAAAATTTATGATTCGGTATGATCAGTACTTTATTGTCTCTGGTGACAGCCCTAGTAGTTCGAAGCATAATATTCTCCACCTTTCCAACTTGACCATCCACTTGAATGATATCTCCGACATGTACTGTTTTGTCCAACAAAATTGAGATACCAGAGAAAATGTCTTGAATCAGTGTCTGTAAAGCCAAACCAATACCTACCAAAAGAGCAGCGGAGGCAGCAAAAATGGCGTTAATCTCAACGCCAACATTGTCCAGCGTTATTAATATTACAACGAGATAAACAGAGTAGTTAATGAATGTAAATACGCCTCTGAACTTTAATTTAGTATCGTTATTCAAAGTCCTGAATACAATTTTTTTAAAAATTTTAAGAAAAAGATGGGTCAGAAAAAATACTGCGATGATGGCCAAAATCGATTTGGGTGTCAAAATAATATCGCTTCCTATTCTTATTTTATAATTAAAAAAATCAATTATTTTTTCCATGTGAATAAATCACTACTAAGATATAACAAAAACAAAACCCATCCTTATTTCTAAGGATGGGAAAAAATTGCTATGAAAAAGAAATAACACTTTAGAATAGTGTTAATCAAATATAAATATTTTTTCTGAACTAGATTTATCTAGGCAAACATGTCCTTAACTTTCTCAAAAAAGGATTTATCTGATTTGTCTGGATTGGGGGTGAAATTGTCGTCCTCGAGCATTTTCTGAAAAAATTGTTTTTGCTCTTTGTTAATGGTTTTGGGCGTCCAAACGTTGACATGTACCAAAAGGTCACCTTTCCCATAGCTATTGAGGTCCGGAATTCCTTTTCCTCGAAGCCGTAAAGTTTTACCAGACTGAATTCCAGATTCAAGTTTAATTCGAACCTTGCCTTCCAACAAATTTATTTCTTTGGAAACACCAAGTATAGCTTCTGAAATACTGATGTACAAGTCATAGTGAAGGTGGTTTCCTTCTCTAACAAAAGTGTCGTTATCCTTTTCCTCAATCAACACCAAAAGATCACCAGATATACCATTTCCTGCGGCTTCATTTCCTTTTCCAGTTACTTTTAGCTGCATACCGTCCTCCACGCCTGCTGGAATTTTAATGGATACTGTTTCAACATCCTCGATCATTCCATTGGCATCACTCCCAGGGGGTCGGTTGGACAAAACTTTGCCTGAGCCCTTACAAGTAGGACAAGTAGAGGCACTTTGCATCCTTCCCAAAATAGTGTTGGTCACTCGCATTACCTGGCCCTGTCCTTTACAAGTACCGCAAGTAGTATAACTCACACCAGGGGCTTGGACTTTTCTTTTGACCTTTATTTTCTTTTCAACGCCTTCTGCGATCTCATTGAGGTCAAGCTGGACTCTAATTCTGAGATTGCTTCCTTTTCCTCTGGCTTGGGATTGTGCAAATCCACCACCAAATCCACCAAAACTACTCCCACCAAATGCACTGCCAAAAATATCTCCAAATTGACTGAAAATATCGTCCATGTCCATACCGCCAGATCCAAAACCTCCAGATTCAAATGCTGCATGACCGTACTGGTCGTATTGTGACTTCTTTTGCGGATCACTCAAAACCTCATAGGCCTCAGCTGCTTTTTTAAAATTAGCTTCTGCTTCTTTGTCTCCAGGGTTTTTATCTGGATGGAATGCAATGGCCTTTTTGCGGTAGGCCTTTTTTATCTCTCCAGCAGAGGCTCCTTTTACCAGGCCCAATATTTCGTAATAATCTTCTTTCATAGCTTATTGCCCCACGACTACTTTTGGAAATCTAATTATTTTATCGCCTAGTTGATAACCTTTTTCAGTGATGTCAATGATTTTACCTTTTTGAGCTGCATCTGCGGCTGGAATAAGCGTGATCGCCTCATGTATCTCAGCATCAAAAGTATCTGCTATTTTTGTTTCTGTAGCGATCAACCCATTACTTTTCATGATGTCATTCAATTTGTTTTGGATCAATACAAAACCTTCTATTTCTTTATTTTGCTGCTCAAGGGTGTTATTTAAGGCCCTTTCAAAATCGTCTAGTATTGGGAGTAGGGAAGAAATTACTTCTTGTCCTGCAGTCTTAAAAAGTTCAATGCGCTCGCGGGAAGTTCGTTTTTTGAAATTCTCAAATTCAGCAAATAACCTCAGGTATTTTTCCTGTTCCTGCGCCAAATTATTTTTTAGCTGCTCTACTGAATCAGGCTTTCCCTTTTTGGGATTCGCCTTTCCAGTGGCGGTTTTTTTGGGATTTATTTTTGCTTTGGGCTTTGACTTTTTTTCTGCCATCACTTATATTTAATTAATTTATTTCAAAATTACTGCCAACTCAATTTTTTTGTCAAAATGTCATCTTTTCTAACCGTATAAATCTTTTAAAGCTTCGGGAAGTAAAGAATACTTGAAAGAAAAACCCTTGGACACGACAAGCTCTGAACTGACCTTTTGGCTTCCCAAGATCAATACAGAACGTTCTCCCATAACTAATTTAATTATGGCTCCAGGAATGTTGGGTAAAAAAACCGGTCGGCGAAGTACACGACCCAGCTCTTTTATTAGGGTTCTTTGTCTCACAGGCTTGGGTGCAACGGCATTGTATGTACCCTCCCAGCCCGCTTGAGCGGCAAATAAAAACAGCTGACATAAATCGTTGATATGAATCCAACTTTGCCATTGTTTTCCAGTTGCAAAAGCCGTTCCTGAAAACAACTTCACCGGCTGACTCAATTCTGCCAACAACCCTTCATCTTTGGCCAACACCAGTCCGATTCTAAAAATACTCAAATGATCTGTACAATCGGACATTGCATGAGACTGTTGCTCCCAAGCTTGGGTAACCTCCTGCAAAAAATTTTCAGGAGTTTCCGTGCTATTTTCTGTTAAAGTATCCTCAAAACTGTTGGGATATATTCCGATAGCAGATGCGCACATGATTTGTTTCATTTTTATCTTTTCATGCTTCATGGATTGAGACAACATGCGACTGGTGATTACACGACTCTCCATAATCTCTTTCCTATTTTTAGGGGTCCAGGGCTTGGAAATGGTTGCACCGGCGAGATGGATTAAAGTGTCCACACCTTCAAAGCACTTTTGGTCCAAGAAATCCTGCTTTGGGTTCCAATAAAACCCTTTCACAGCATCATCTGAAATGATTTTCCTCTTGTCAGTTGTAAGGTAATGTAACTTAACGCCCCTGTTTTGAGCTTCGGCAATTATATTTCTTCCCACCAATCCAGTCCCACCTGTAATCAATAATTTCATAATATCACTCTTGTTTAATCACTCATCATAAAATGCTAAATGGAGCGCCAGACTCAAATTATTTTTTGAATAAAAAAATGCACAATCATCATACAAACTTTTAACAAAAATAAACTAAACCTCCTTTACGGCTCTCAACATTTCCCTTTTTCCAGGTGGACCTTCGAGTCGTTCAACAATAAAACCAATGTTTTGAAGTGCTCGCCTCACCACCCCTTTGGCACAATAACTCACCCACACACCACCAGGTCGTAAAAGATCATAGGAGATTTTAAGCGCCTCTTCCTGCCAGAGGTCGGATTGAGCATGATATCCAAAAGCGTCATAATACATCACATCATAGCGCTGTTTGGTCTCAAAAGTCATAAAATCTTGCTTTATTTTTTTAAAATTAAAATGGTGAAGAGTTTGCAATTCCTCCCATGAGCATTGGTGTAAGTGATCAAAAAAATGATGGTGTTCTTCTGAAGGAATTGAGGCTTTAAATAGGACTAAATTAAGATTATTTGGTGTCAATGGAAAATTCTCTATAGAAGTGTAGTTACAATCCAATTTTCGTTCTTGTGAAAATACATAAGTCAAATAGGCATTCAGTCCCGTTCCCAATCCCATTTCAAATATGCTAGAGGAACTTTTATTGTTTTTTTCTAACCAGTACACTAAGCCCTTTTTTATGTAGACATAATCAGACTCTGTTATGGCACCGTATTTGGAATGATAGGTTTCTCTCAATTCTTCAATATAAATGGTTGTAGAACCATCAGCTGTAGTTATATTTTTTTTGGTGAGGTTTTTGATTGACATAAAATTTAAAATGATTAAAAATAAAACTTCAAAAATTTTGTTTTATCCATTTCAAAAAATACAAATAATTAGTCATTTATGGTCAAATAACAAGATTTGATGAAAAATATTTAAACTAAAAAAAGTAATTTTGAACATATTTTATCAAAAATGAAGATAGAGAAAACTTCGGCTTCTAAATTAAACCATGTGGATTTTGAAAATTTATCCTTTGGATCAGTATTTACAGACCATATGTTTGTCTGTAATTACAAAGAAGGGCAATGGCAAACTCCCGAAGTACTCCCCTATCAACCACTTTCCTTTGAGCCTTCAATGAGTGTCCTCCACTACGGTCAGGCTGTTTTTGAGGGAATGAAAGCCTACAAGGATGATGGTGGTAAAGTTTGGCTTTTTCGTCCCGATGAAAATTTTAAGAGAATCAATCGATCTTCCGTTCGTCTTCAAATTCCAAAATTTCCCAAGGAATATTTTTTCGACGGACTAAAAACATTGTTGAAAATAGATAATGATTGGATTAAACCTGGATTTGGAAATTCTTTATATGTACGTCCCTTTGTTTTTTCCAGTCAGGCAGGCGTTCAAGCCTCTCCTGCAAAGGAGTATATGTTTATCATTATTTGCTGCCCTGTAAAAGCCTACTACGGCAGGGAAGTCAATGTATTGATTGCGGAAGAGTACAGTAGGGCTGCAGATGGAGGAATTGGTTTTACCAAAGCTGCAGGAAACTATGCTGCTCAATTCTACCCCACATCACTGGCCCAAGAGCAAGGGTATCAACAAATTGTTTGGACCGATGCAAAGTCACATGAGTATTTGGAAGAAGCAGGCACCATGAATATATTCTTTAGGATTGGTGACAAACTTTTAACGGCCCCTACAAATGACCGTATTCTCGACGGAATAACCAGAAAAAGTGTAATTCAAATTGCTAAAGATGCTGGAATTGAAGTAGATGTTAGGCCTATAAAAATTTCAGAAATCGTAGCGTCTTCAAAAAACAATTCCCTTAGAGAAATGTTTGGAAGTGGAACGGCTGTGGTCATCAATCCTATAAAAAGTTTTGGTTACCAAGGAGTAAACTACAAGCTTCCTGAAATAGGCGATCCCATTGCTTCAAAGCTGAAAGAACAAATAATGTCCATCCAATATAATTTGACCAGCGATCCTCACGGCTGGAGGTTTGAGGTATAGCTCACCCCTTGTTCAAAATCGATTTTATATCGGGTTTAAAATAATTCGGGCCTTTTAACACCTTTCCATCTGCTCTGTAAATGGGTTTCCCATCCGACCCTAGCTTACTCATATTGCTGCGCTGTATCTCATGAAAAACCTCCGTTATTTTGTCTTGCATCCCGTGAGACAGTATGGTTCCACACAATATATAGAGCATATCCCCCAGTGCATCGGCCACTTCTATCAGGTCGTTGTTCTGCGCCGCTTCTAAATATTCGTCATTTTCTTCCTTCATCAAATTGTAACGAAGTGAAACGGTTTGTTTTGGAATATCGGTCGTGGGATGGTTTTTTGAGTCAATTCCAAAAGCATTATGAAATTGGGCTACGTCATTAATTACATTTTTAATCATTTCTGTTTATCTGTGGTTTTAAAGAGGTCAATGTTTTTTCCTAATTTAGGCAAAAAATAAAAATGTTCAGTAAAGGGCAACTATTGTTTGCAGTATTTTTTGTGATCACTTTCATAGGTATTATGATTTTCTCATACAGTAAAGATTTGAAGAATCACAAATTACATTACAGAGGAAGTTTACGAATCTTAATCGTATTCTTAATTACCATCGCAGCGCTTTTTCTGATTAAGTATTTTACCCAGCAAACCTAATTGAGCATGAAACAAATTTTACTTGTTTTTTTGGGCGGAGGTGCAGGATCTGCAATCAGGTATATGATTGGGAACTGGATGCCTTATTCTGGAAAAGGATTCCCATGGAGTACTTTTACCGCCAATGTGTTAGGGTGTTTTATGTTGGGGGTTTTCCTAGGATACATTTTAAAAAACGGAAATGAGCCCCAGTCTTCATGGGTTGTATTGGGAACTATTGGTTTTTGTGGCGGATTCACTACTTTTTCTTCTTTTGCCAACGAGAATCTAGGCTTGATTCGAAGTGGTGAATTGGGATTAATGCTCACTTATGCCATCATCAGTTTGATCATCGGAATGGGAATGATATACCTTGGATTTGTATTCCAAAAGTATTTTTAATGATTTGTTGAGAAATTCATAATTTTTTTATTAAAATTTTGTTACCCCCCTATTTTTTTGGGGGGTATTTTTTTTAAATAGCAAAAATTACTTTTTGACCCCCTTTCTGTTTGGCATCACTGTGTCGATTAAGCTATGTTTGGAATCTAAAATTAATATATTATGTTAAATCTTTCACTAACTAGTTTGATAGCAGCTGTAGAAGTCAATGATGATTTTACAATGCTATGGATTCTATTATCGGGAATTTTGGTTTTCTTCATGCAAGCAGGATTTACTTTAGTAGAGTCAGGTTTTACCCGTTCCAAGAACGCGGTAAACATTTCAATGAAGAACATTCTTGACATTTCAGTAGGTACAATATCTTATTGGATTATCGGTTATGGTCTTATGTATGGTGCTTCCAATGGTTGGATAGCTACTTCAGACATTTTTTTCAATCCTGGAGATGGACCGCATGATGTTTTCTTCCAGACTGTATTTTGTGCTACAGCAGCTACTATTGTTTCAGGAGCAATAGCAGGTAGAACAAAATATACAACTTATGTATTATTTACTATTTTCTTAACTGCAATTATTTACCCTATTTCTGGTGGATGGCAGTGGAACGGTGACGGTTGGTTGGCCAACTTAGGTTTTATTGATTTTGCTGGATCTTCTATTGTCCATTCTGTTGGAGGATGGGCGGCTCTTGTAGGCGCATGGATGGTAGGTCCCCGTTTAGGAAAATATGTAGATGGAAAATCTAACGTTATTCCAGGTCACAACCTTTTACTTGGTGCACTAGGCGTATTCATCCTATGGTTAGGTTGGTTTGGTTTTAACGGTGGTTCTCAACTGGCCTGGGGAGGTGACGATTCTGCTGCCGCTTCTGCTGTTGTGATGGTGACGAATATTGCTGCTGCAGCTGGTGCTGTAGGTGCAATGTCTGTGACTTGGATTAAAGACGGAAAACCTAATCTTGGGATGACATTAAATGGAGTTATTGCAGGTCTTGTAGCTATAACAGCTGGGTGCGGAAATATGACTTTCGGTGGAGGATTTCTTGCTGGATTGTTTGGTGGTATAATTGTTGTTTTCTCCATCGAATTCATCGATAAGGTCCTAAAAATAGATGACGCTGTAGGAGCGGCCTCAGCGCACGGAGTTGTTGGTGCTTGGGGAACCCTGGTAATTGGTCTATGGGGTGTAGATGGTGATACTGGCATTGGATTATTAAATGGTGGTGGCGCCTCACAATTTGGCATACAAGCTATTGGAGTTTTAGCATACGGTGTTTGGGCCACAGTGGCAGCATTAATCGGATTTGGAGTACTCAAAGCAACTATCGGCTTAAGGGTTTCAGAACAGGTCGAAATAAAAGGTTTAGATGAAACTGAGCACGGCATCGGAGGTTTTGAAGGCGGTGGATTTGAAGCTTGGATTAAAGACAACACAAAATAAATATTAACCCTAACGTTATTAATCAATTTAAACAATATTATTATGAATTTAATTAAAAACACTATTTTATCAACAATGGCATTTCTTCTTTCCTTCACTGCCTATGCACAGGAAGAAGAAGTACCTGAACCAACTTTTGCTATAAGTGGTTCTATTGACACCTATTACAGGAGTTCTGAATATGCACCATTTACATCTTTTGCAAACTTAAACGGATTTGCACTTGGTATGGCCAATGTAATTATGTCATATGAAGGAGAGAAGTCAGGATTTGTTGCTGATTTTGTATTTGGTAATAGAGGTAATGATGCAGTTTTTGGATCAGCAGACGGATCAACTCCGATTGTAAACCAGTTGTATGCTTATTACAATTTGAGTGATGGATTAACTATTACTTTAGGAAACTTTAATACTTTCCTTGGTTATGAGGTTATCTCTCCAGCTGCAAACTTTAACTATTCTACCTCTTATATGTTCTCTTATGGTCCTTTCTCACATACAGGTATTAAAGCTGACATAGCTGTTTCTGACAATGTTTCACTCATGCTAGGTGTTTTCAATGAGACAGACTCAACAGAATACCAAGCTGCAAGTGGAGCTGATAATGTATTTGGAGCACAATTGGGCCTATTTGGACAGTATATTAACTTTATCAGTGGTGGTGCTGCTAATCAGACACAAATCGATTTCACTGGTGGGTTTGACATAACAGATAGTTTCTTCTTCGGAATTAACGCTACTAGTTATTCCTCTGATGGCGGTGATTTTAGTGGTGTTGCGGTATACCCACAGTATTCTTTCTCTGATTCTTTTGCTCTTGGGGTTAGATTTGAATCTTTCACAGATGACAACTACGGTGCAATTGGCACTTACGTTAATGGAGTCCCTGTTGGTATAGGTGCAGGAACTGGAGAATTTGATAATTCTTCATTTACCTTAACCGGTAGCTTCACCTCAGGAAACTTCATGTTCAAGCCTGAATTCAGAGTAGATACTGCATCAGACAAAATTTTGTTTGACGGTGCCGATACAGATAGCATCAGCTCATTTGTAGTTGCAGCCATTTATTCTTTCTAAGTAAGTAACAATTTCAAAGATTGAATTATATTTTTTAAATTTACCTCTTGGATTTGATCCAAGGGGTTTTTTTATTCCCTTAAAAGATTCAAAAAAAAACTAACATTCAAAAGCTTTGAGTCAAATAAAAACATTTTAAGACGGGACAAAGAAAAGATCCTATCCATAAATATTATATCAAATCTTTTAAGCTTTTAAAAACAAATAATTAAATCATTTATAAATGAAAAAAATCGAAGCGATTATTCGTAAATCCAAGTTTGATGAAGTAAAACAGGCGCTACACAGCGTTGAAGTAAATTTCTTCAGTTACTGGGACGTAACAGGAGTTGGTAATGAAAAGGAGGGGCACGTATACCGTGGTATATCCTACAGCACCTCTGAA
>MDTG01235612.1_pt1 | contig 11602 bp, 7 predicted proteins | sample 811421 | NCBI WGS metagenome assembly MDTG01 (sample SAMN05326645, study PRJNA326480) | marine metagenome | isolation source: seawater | place: Pacific Ocean: South East | collected 2011
AAAAAAGGAGTGGTAATTTCAAATGCCATTTGATGCTATTTTTTGAGTAAGTAAAATAAACTCTTGAACAGACAATTGCTCTGGTCTTTTTGCAAAGATAGGTTCTTCTTTTAAAGAATCCGAAAGATTCAAGGATTTTAAACTAGAACGCAACATTTTTCTTCTTTGATTGAATGCGGTTTTTACAACTCTAAAGAAAAATTTTTCATCAACAGGAAGTGAGAAGTCTTTTTTTCTGAGGAGTCTAATAACCCCAGAATCTACTTTTGGTGGTGGATCAAACACTGAAGGAGGAACTGTAAATAGATAGCTTACTTCAAAAAAAGCTTGTGTTAAAACCGATAGAATCCCGTAGACTTTACTCCCTTCTTTTTCTGCAATTCTTTCTGCAACTTCTTTTTGAAACATTCCCGAAAATTCAGGAACATAGGCTCTATTTTCTATTGCTTTAAAAACAATTTGAGTAGAAATATTGTAAGGGAAGTTACCGATGATAGCTACTTGTTTTTTCTTGAAGATTGTGGATAAATCGAATGTTAAAAAATCACCTTCTATAATCTCGAACTTATCTTTAGAGGTGTTTAGTTTGATGTGTTCATTTGGGAAAGTGTCGTGCAAATAGGTCACAGATTCTCGGTCTATTTCCATGACAGTAACTTTTGCTTTTTTTTGCAATAGGTATTTTGTTAAGACACCCATTCCTGGTCCAATTTCTAACACATTGTCATATCCTTTATCCGTTAAGGTATCAGCAATGTTTTTTGCAACACCTTCATCCTTTAAAAAATGTTGACCGAAATGTTTTTTTGCCTTTACTGACACCCTCTAAAGATTTAGACCTTTCTGCAAATGTAAAACTAAATTACGGTATAGTTGTTTGCAAATGATTTCTTAACAGTAAATAAATGGATAAAAAGAACTCTAGGGTCGATAAAATTTTTAACAATTAAGGGCGATTATTTTTTCTTGAAAATTAATTTTTAGCATTTGTTGGAAAAAACTTTTTTATTAATTTCAATTCTGTTCTAAAGGTTAGCATTTTGTCGCCAAATTTTTTAAGACTTTCGCTCTGTAGTTTTTCTGCTTCGTATGTGTAATAATGGTCTAAATCTTCTCGAGAATTTGCGGCATATTGAACAGAGTAGGTTCTCCCATCCATTTCTTCTTCAACCAAAACTTCTGTGAGTTTGCCAGAAGTAAATTTGCCTGTATTTAAGACCTTTATAATGTGACTTTCTATCCAAGTCAGCCATTCATCATGAACACTGTTATCAATATTTATTGTTACGTTGTATATATACATTTTTAGAATTATGAGTTTTATGTGATGTTTTTCTTTTGAGATTAAAGGGCATCACCTCTAATTTTTCGGTATTTTTTTCTAGCAGCAACCAAATAAATACTGGAAGCATGTTCAAAAATAATTTTTTGATAGTATTCTGAGGCCTTTTCAGGGTTTTTTATATGATTGTTGTATAATTCTGCCAACTCATAATAACTGTCATCTACTAAAACTCCTTCCGGATTCAAGGCGATTACTTTTTTAAAATTGGTTATTGCTGATTCAAATTGATCTAATTTTATGAGTAGTTGTGCTTGTTTAAAAAGAGCTTCATCTTCAATAGGCTGTCCTTTATAACGAGTACTTATAATACTTAAGGTGTCGATCGCTTGTTGTGTTTTATTTTGAAAAGCGAATAATGTTGCTTTTGAATATTGAGCCAAGCCAGAAGGAATAGAATCTACAGGTTCATTGTCTGTGATAGTTAAAAACAACGCAAGGGCATCATTTGCAATGAGTTGTGATGTAGCATTTTTCAGCACTTTTAATTGTGCTTTTGCCCAAGTAAAATCGCCTTTAAAATAGCTAGTTTGTGCCACTTTAAAACGAGCTTGATGGGCAAGCTCATGATTTTTTAATTGTGTTTGTATTTGAGAAAAATAACGCAAAGCCTTATTATATTTTCCTATAAAAACAAGAACATCTCCTAATTTTAATTTGATTTTAGCGCTCTCAAATTTTGAGTGAGAAAAAGACATTGCATTTTCTAAAACTTTTTTGGCTTTATCTGGATTGTTTTGTGAAAATGTTAAAAAATCCGCATATACTATTTGTAATTTTAGGGTAAGTGCTTTTTTTCCAAATGTATTAAATAATGTTTGAAAGAGTGTTTCTGTTTCAGGGCTATTCGTAGCAATAGCTATTTTTGCAATGTATAGATAAGCATTAATTTTTTCTTCATTTAAGTTTGACGTCAGAGTGATAAAGTCAAAACATTTTTTTGCAGAAGTATAGCTATTGTTTTCGAAAGCTGTTTTTCCGAGTGAAAAAATAGCGTCTAAACTATTCGGGTTTCTCCGGTATAAGGCTTTTTCTTGAACCAACGCCTTTCCATATTCTTTTTGTGTTGTAAACAACCAGCTTAACAAAGAATTCCACACTGCTTTTGGACGGTTAGAAGACTTTACCAGGAGTGTTTTTTTGAACGTGATATTCGCCTCATTTTCAGGGTCATCAGTAATGTATTTACTTGCATATCGTTGAACAAGGGAAAGAGATTGTTCTTTTTTGTCGATTAAATCAACATACGATTCAAACATTTTTTTAAAGTTTCCTTTTTCTCCATAAATTTCAGCAATTTGAAAATTGTAATCGGCATTTTCATTTTTTGACATTGCTTTTTCATAGGCCAAAATAGCCCTGTCTAAAAGATTATACTCTTTAAAACTACTCCCTATCATAGCGCCGTAAGCTCCGTGATCATCAATAGATTTTATGGCCAAATCATAATTTTTATTTGCTAATTTTTTTAATTGTTGCCGTTCGTAATTGTAGCCCAAATACACATGTAAAAAACTGTATTCTGGATTCTTTTTTAGTTTGGAAATTAGTAGTTTTTCAACTTCAGCAAATTGAGACACTTCTTGATAGCAGCTAATTAAACGAATTAAATATGTAGTATTAAAAGTGTTTTTTGAATATAGTTTTTTAAAAACTTGTATGGCCTTTTCATAGGCGCCCTCTTTGTAGTAGCTCTCTCCTAACAAATAATCGTCTTGAGAGAAACTAATACTGGTAATTGTTAGGAAAACAAGTAACAAGATTTTTTTCATTTCTATTCAAAGATAAGCAACATCTCATAACAAGTTCTTTCCAACCAGCCTTTTTTGGTCTTATTCTAGTAAGAAAGTTGTTTATACTATAAAAAGGACAAGATCATAAGAGGATGAAAGCCCCTATCAACATGCGATGAATATACTAAACTGGAGGCTGTAAGATCTGTAAATAACAGAGAAATTAGTATTCATTTTAAGCCGCTTTTAAAAGAACAAACACAAACAATTCTGTTGCAAATTAATCAATCATATTAAAGCCAGTGTAAGGAATCAAGACTTCTGGAACTTGAATTCCTTGATCTGTTTGATAGTTTTCTAAAATTCCTGCCAATACACGAGGCAAAGCCAAAGCGCTTCCATTTAGTGTATGTGCTAATTCACTTTTTCCGCCCTTATTCTTAAAACGAAGTTTCAATCTATTTGCTTGATATGTTTCAAAGTTTGATGCTGAACTAATCTCTAGCCACCGGTTTTGCGCTGTAGAAAACAATTCAAAATCAAAAGTTAATGCTGCCGTAAATCCGGTATCTCCGCCACATAAACGCAAAATTCGGTAAGGCAATTTTAATTCCCTTAAAATGTCTTTAATGTGTTCTATCATTACGTTTAAAGCCTCATAAGAGTTTTTGGGATGCTCAATTCTTACAATTTCTACTTTGTCAAATTGGTGCAATCGATTCAAGCCCCTTACGTGTGCACCATAGCTTCCTGCTTCTCTTCTAAAACAAGGTGTATAGCCTGTGCACGTTATTGGAAAATCAGTTTCTTGTAGTAAGTTTCCTCGAAACATATTTGTAATTGGTACTTCTGCGGTTGGAATCAAATATAAATCATCTTCAGTACAATGGTACATTTGACCCTCTTTGTCAGGTAATTGTCCTGTGGCAATCCCTGAAGCTTCATTTACTAAATGCGGAACCTGTACTTCGGTATACCCTGCTTTTGTGTTTTTGTCAAGAAAATAATTGATCAAAGCGCGTTGCAGTTTTGCTCCTTTGCCCTTGTAAACGGGAAAACCTGCCCCCGTAATTTTATTTCCTAGTTCAAAATCTATGATGTCATATTTTTTAGCCAGCTCCCAGTGAGGTAGGGCATTTTTTCCTAAATCAGGAATGGTTCCCTCGCTAAAAATATGCTCATTATCGTCTTCTGAATTCCCTGCTTTTACGGAAGCATGAGGAATGTTAGGAATTTGAAACAACAAGGTTTGTAAGATATTAGCGTGGTTGTTTAATTCTTCAGAAAGCTCTTTAGATTGTTCTTTTAACTGTCCTGTTTTTTCTTTTAAAATAGTTGCTTTTTGAATATCACCAGATTTAAAAAAAGCGCCAATTTCTTTGGATATTTTATTAGATTCTGCAAGCGTATTGTCTAAAGAAACTTGTGTCGCTCTTCTATTTTCATCCGCAGTTAACACCTGTTCAATGATGGTTTCAGCATCCGAAAAATTACGTTTTGCCAGCCCCTCTAAAACAGCTTTTTTATGTTCTCTAATAAATTGTACTTGTAACATTCTATGGTCGTTTAATATGACAAATATACAGGAATCTTCACACTTTAGCAGTCTCGCTTTAGAGATTCTTTGCGATGAAACTTCTAGCAGTTTGTTCGTCTTTTTTAAGTTGAAGGATTAAAGATTCAATCGAATCAAATTTTTCTTCATCACGTAAAAAATAGAGCAGATTGATGGTCAGTTGTTGGTGGTATAAATTAGCATTAAAATCAAAAAAATGAACTTCAATAGTTTGGTAACCTCCATCTACTGTTGGTCTGCTCCCAATATTCATCATCCCATATATATTGGCGCCTTGAATTTCTGACAAGACAATATAAACTCCTGTTTTAGGGATCAATTTATAGGGTTCTTTTATATTGATGTTTGCAGTTGGGTAGCCAATTTTCTCTCCCAATTGCTTTCCGTTTACAACTGTTCCGTTTAACATAAAGGGATATCCGAGGTATTTATTTGCAGTTTTTAAATTCCCTTTCGCCAAAGCAGTTCTAATTTTTGTGGAACTGATCGAAACGTCATCGATATCTTGTGCAGGAATTTCTTCTACGGTAAATCCATATACATGGCTGTATTCGGAAAGTTGAACAATATTTCCTTCTCTATTTTTTCCAAAATGATGATCGTATCCGATAATTAATTTTGAAATATTTAGTTGATTTACCAAAATATCACGAACAAATGCCAAAGCAGACATTCTAGAAAATGCCTTACTAAAAGGATGAATGATTAGGTAATCCAAACCTGTTTTTTTTAATAGTTCTATTCGCTCTTCAATGGTATTTATTAACTCTAAGGAATTATCTTTTTGTAACACCATTCTTGGGTGAGGAAAGAAAGTTAACAACACAGACTTTCTGTTCGCTTTTTTGGCTTCTAAAACCAATTTTTGAATAATTTTTTGATGACCAAAATGCACTCCATCAAAAGTACCAATGGTTACGTATGTTTTTTCTGAGGCAGAAAAATTAGAAATATTTTGAATTGTATCCAAAAAAGATAAATTATAAATGATTACAAATGTACAATTAACTGGCTATTATCTCTCTGTTTAAAAGCTGGAGTTAGTAATTTAATTTGATAAAAATAAGGGATGTTTTTTATTAAAACCTTAAAAAAAAATGCTTTTTATTTAAGAATTCAATTTTTTTTGTATTTTGCGTGTTAGTTAACTAAATAATTCAATTATGATAAAAAAGATTTTACTATTTGCTTTTGTAATTTTTGGAAGTGCAGCAATGTTTGCACAAACAACAGTTACGGGTACCGTAAAAGACGCAAAAACAGGAGAAACGCTTCCTGGCGCAAACATTAAAATTTCTAGGAAAGCCGTGGGTACAACCACAGATTTCGATGGAAATTTTTTGTTAAAAGTTGTAGACACTCCTCCATTTACTGTAGAAGTTTCTGTTTTAGGGTTTAAAACAACCAAAATACAAATTACTGAAAACAATCAAAAAGTTTCTGTAGGTCTTTTAGAAAACCAGACCTCCCTAGATGAGATTGTTCTTTCGGCATCAAGAACTCCAGAACGTATTATGGAATCTCCGGTTTCCATTGAAAGAATGGATTCTAGAGCAATAAAAAACACCACATCACCTTCATTTTATGATGGTTTAGAAAATTTAAAAGGGGTAGATATAAACTCAAATAGTTTAACCTTTAAATCTGTGAATACGCGTGGGTTTGCATCTTTTGCAAACGAGAGATTTATGCAGCTTGTAGACGGAATGGACAATTCTGCTCCTGGATTAAATTTTGCTATTGGTAATTTATTAGGAATGTCTGATTTAGATGTTGAATCTGTAGAGATATTACCTGGAGCTTCTTCTGCTTTATATGGTGCAAATGCTTTTAATGGGATTATGTTTATGAGAAGTAAAAGTCCTTTTGATGATCAAGGAGTTAGTGTTCTTATAAAGTCTGGAGTAACAAGTCAAGAAGCTGCAGGGAGTAATGAATTTGTAGATACGAGCATTAGAATGGCTCATGTTTTTTCTGATAAATTTGCAGCGAAAGTAACTCTTTCTTATTTAAAAGGGACAGAGTGGAATGCTGTAGACTACAGAGATGAATTAAACTTTTCTTCAACAAGTCATTTTGAAAACCCAGCATATAACGGAATTAATGTATACGGAGATGAAGTTGGAACTACCCTTAATTGGGATGCGTTAGCTGGTACTCCTGCAGGGACATTGGGTGCCTCTAGAGTAACAAGAACAGGATATACAGATAATGACTTAATGGACAATATTGCAAAGAGTGTTAAACTTGGAACTTCTCTAAATTACCGTCCTTTTGGAGATGATCGTTTGGAGGTTATATGGAATTCTAAATTTGGTACAGGAAATACGGTCTATCAAGGACAAAACAGATATAATATTAAGAATTTTACCTTGGCTCAACACAAATTAGAAGTGAGAGGAAAAAATTTCTTTGTAAGAGGATATATGACAGCAGAAAATGCTGGAGATTCTTATGACACTCGTTTTGCTGCTATTAACATCAATAGAGCCTGGAAATCTGATGCGGATTGGTTTCAAGAGTATGCAGGTGCTTATTTAGGTCAAGCAGCAGCTTTTGGAGTTCCAGCAAGGAGTCATAATGCAGCAAGAGCTTTTGCGGATAGAGATCGTTTAATTCCAGGATCAGATGGGTTTGAAGCGGCGAAAGAAAAAATTACAAATGATCCAAATTTATTAACAGGATCGAAGTTTCAAGATCAAACAAAATTATATCATGCGAATGCGAATTTAAATTTAAGAGATTATATTGATTTTGCAGAAATTCAAGTAGGAGGTTCTATAAGACAGTATTCTTTAAACTCTAGTGGAACTATTTTCACAGATTATGATGGGTCAATTAACTACAACGAGTTTGGGGCTTATGTTCAAGGTCAAAAAAAGTTATTAGAAGACCGATTGAAAGTAACTGCTTCTGCGAGGTATGATAAAGCGCAAAACTTTGATGGGAATGTATCTCCAAGGTTGTCCTTATCGTATGCTGTTGGAGAAGAAAAAAATCATAATTTTAGAGCTTCCATTCAAACAGGATTTAGAAATCCAACAACACAAGATCAATACATTGGTTTAGATGCTGGTTCTGGAATTTTAGTGGGTACTGCTCCAGATAATATTGATAGATATAGATCTCTACCTTATTCTTTGGGAATTGATCCAGCTTTAGCAGGCTATATTAACTCTGTTGGAGGTACTAATATTGGGAGTACTCAAGTTTTAACTGGAGATATGGCATATAATAATTCTTGGTCGGCAAGTTCTTTAGGGGCTTTTTTAGCTTCTGGAAATCCATTGGATTTAAAGAAATCTGATATTGATTTTGTAAAGCCAGAACATGTTACTGCTTATGAAGTAGGATATAGAGGTGTTATTGAAGGGTTTACAATTGATGCAAGTGCATATTTTAATATGTATAAAGATTTTATTGCAAGTAGAAATGCTGTTGTACCATTATACGGTAGTGTTGCTTTGAATGATCCTGTAAATCTTGCGCCCGTGACGCCTGATGGAGGGATGACTCCTATTGCTCTAATTGCTTTGAGTAATGGAGATTTTAAAGGAGTTGCTTTTGATTCTAACTCTGATGCAGACATTACTTCTTATGGATTAGTCTTAGGCGTCTCTAAAAAGGTCTTTGATGGGTTTAATTTAGGAGTAAGTTATACCTATGCACAATTTGAAGAAGAAGGCGGAACTAATCCAGATTTTGAAGCTGGATTTAATACCCCTGAACATAAAGTGAAAGTTCAGTTTGGGAAAGAAAAATTATTTAAAAATTTTGGATTTAACGTGAACTACAGATGGCAAGATGCTTTCTTATGGGAGTCTTCTTTCTATGATGGAATGGTAGCTGCCAGAAACGTAATTGATGCACAAATAAACTACTCATTACCAAGCTTAAAATCTGTCATTAAACTTGGTGGAGCTAATTTAGGAGGTAAAGAGTATTTTAGTGCGCCAGGTATTGGAGCGATAGGTTCTCAATTATATCTTTCTTGGACGATAAATAATTAAGTAGTTTTTTTAAAAGAAAACGATTATAATTTGATTAAAAAAAAGGTTGAGCCAAGCTCAACCTTTTTTATTTTAATATTTTTTTACGAGAGCATTAAAACAGCTTTTTTAAGCGCAGTAATAAATAGGTCAATTTCTTCTTTGGTATTGTAAAAAGAAAAGGAGACTCTAATGGTTCCGGGAATTTTATAAAAATCCATAATAGGTTGTGCACAGTGGTGTCCTGTTCTAACTGCAATTCCTAGTTTGTCTAAAATAACTCCAATATCATAGGGGTGAATGTCACCTACGTTAAAGGAGATTACAGCTGTTTTTTTGGGAGTTGTGCCGTAGATTTTTAGGCCCTCAATTTTTAATAATTCTTCCGTTCCATAATTTAAAAGTTCAGCTTCATAGGCCGAAATAGTATTAAAACCAATAGCATTCATATAATCTAATGCAGTTCCAAAAGCGATTCCTCCACAAATATTTGGAGTTCCTGCTTCAAATTTATGAGGCAAACCCGCATAGGTTGTTTTTTCAAAGGTAACGGTATCGATCATTTCTCCACCGCCTTGATAAGGTGGAAGTTTTTCTAGCCATTCTTTTTTCCCATACAATAAACCAACACCTGTTGGTCCGCATAATTTGTGTGCAGAGGCTACATAAAAATCGACATTTAAGGCTTGAACATCTGGTTTTATATGAGGCGTTGCTTGGGCCCCATCAATTAAAACGGCAGCACCGAATTGATGCGCTCTTTCAATAATTTCTTCGATAGGGTTTACAATTCCTAAGGCATTAGAAACATGGTTACAGAAGACAATTTTTGTTTTTTTATTGACTAAAGTATGATATACATCCATTTGCAACGATCCATCTAGGCCCATTGGGATGACTTTTAAAATAGCTCCTGTCTTTTCACACAACATTTGCCAAGGAACAATGTTAGAATGATGCTCTAAAGCCGAAACAATAATTTCATCGTCTTTTTTTAATAATGTTTCAAATCCCGAAGCCACTATATTTATACTATGGGTTGTTCCTGAAGTTAGAATCATTTCAAAGGCATGTGCAGCATTAAAATGCTGTTGAATTTTTATACGAGCCTCTTCATATTTATCGGTTGCTTCTTGGCTCAAAGTATGTACACCTCTGTGAATATTTGCATTGAAATTGCTGTAATAGTCAACAATAGTATCAATAACTATTTGAGGTGTTTGTGAAGTTGCGGCATTATCAAAATACACCAAAGGTTTGCCGTTTACCGTTCTATTTAGAATTGGGAAATCTTTTCGAATTTTTTCTATTGGAAACATTCTATCGGTTTTGAGATAACAAAGGTAGGGCATCAAAAAGAAAATTAAAAAAAAGTATTGTATATTCTAATAAGTTTAACAATAAAAGGTTTTGTAAAAATAGTTTTTTTAAACAACCAAAAAAAACGACCGCACCACAAGCTTTCTTATGCGTTTTTCCATTTTTTTCAACCAAAGCCCTGTTTTTCCATTTTAAACCCCTTAAAGCTTCTTATTTCAAGCATTTTCTTTGCAACACCCTCAAATTTATATAATGTAAGGTTTTAATTGTATATATAACAATAATTATCTAATTATATTAATTTTTAGTTGGTTAGTTAGTTAATTATTACTTATTTTTGACTTTTATATGAATTCAATCTCATAATTAACGTTTTGTTATGTATTCCCCTTTATATTAAATATACAATATTGATGGATTATAATATGAATTGTTTATAATTTTTTACACATGAAAAATCTTTACTCACTACTCTCAGGTTTAACCTTCTTTTTATTATTATCGTTTAATTCTTTATTTGCTCAGGCACCTACGGTCTCTGGTGTAAATAGTTTTACAACAAATGGTACAAAAATAGTTGGTAATACAGTTTCTATAACGGTGAATTTCAGCGAGTCAGTTACTGTAACAGGTACTCCAACATTAACATTGGAAACGGGTTCAAGTGATGCCGTTGCTAGTTATTCAAGTGGCTCACCAGGAACTCTATTGTATTTTACATATACCGTTGCAGAGGGGCATACTACTTCTGGTGCAAGGTTAGACTATGTCTCGACAAGTGCATTAGCGTTACCAGGGTCAGCAACAATTAAAGCCACTGCGGATCCCTTTGAAGATGCAACTCTCACATTGCCATCACCAGGTGCTTCGAATTCTCTTAGTGATAACAAAAATTTTGTTATTGAAGGAGTTAGTCCAACAATGACAATTGCTAGCACAACGAATGGAGTTACTGATGGTAGTACAACAAATGATTCTTCAATCGCATTAACTTTTACTTCAAGTGAAGTGACTACAGACTTTGCTGCAAATGATATTAATGTATCTAATGGTACGTTGAGTTCATTCGCGGGGAGTGGAACAGACTACACCGCTACGTTTACACCAACTGCTGATGGAGCCACAACGATTGATGTTGCCGCTGACAAGTTTACAGATGCAGCTGGTAATACTAGTATTGCCGCATCTCAATTTAATTGGACCCAAGACGATACTGCCCCAACAGTTGTATCATTTACTACAGCTACATCTTCTGGATCATATAACCAAGCAGAAGAGATTGTAATCACGGCAAATACTAATGAAGCTATTCAGAGTGGTAATACGATTACAGTAACCCTCGACACAAATGATACAGTATTATTAACTGCAGCTTCTGCAGGGACAACATTAGTTGGAACTTATACAGTTGGATCTGGTGATACTAGTGCTGGTTTAACAGTTAGTAGCTTTTCAATTGGAACAGTTGCTGACACGGTTGGTAATGCAATGTCAAGTACAGCTCTTCCAGGATCATCATCAATTTTTGGAAGCAAGACTATTGTTATAGATACCACCTCACCAACAGGAGCAATCACATATTCAGCAGCATCTCCTTATAAGCAAAATGCGACAGCGACAGTTACAGCTACTTTTACAGAGG
>MDTG01292733.1_pt1 | contig 11602 bp, 6 predicted proteins | sample 811421 | NCBI WGS metagenome assembly MDTG01 (sample SAMN05326645, study PRJNA326480) | marine metagenome | isolation source: seawater | place: Pacific Ocean: South East | collected 2011
ATAATGCGTTGCTTTTTTTTGTCTTGTGCGGTGGTGCGCCAAAAACCTGAATTTCAGCCACGTCTTGAAAGAGAGAGACATCCTCCTCTCTTCTCAAAAAAGACAAACAAGAGACGCAACACGTTTCTATAATAAAAAATGTATTTGTTATTTGGTAACGAACTCTCTTCCTCTCCTCCCTCTCCACAAAAAAATAAAGGGGAAAAGACACGCGTTGAGCCAGCAATGATGACGACGACGACGTCGATTCGAGGGATCTGCAGGTGCTGCTGTTCTGCGTTGTCGTCGTCGTCGTCGTATTCTTCGAGGATTAAGAACGGTTCTGCCTTTTCTCCGCGTCACGCATTGAGGAGAAGAGAACGGAGAAGACACGCGTCTGCCGCCACCAAAAACAAAACTGTAACAAAATCGAATTTAGTGGAAGTGTGGGAGACGACTTCGATGCCATTAGAGGAAGAAAAAGCCGAGAAGTTCTTTCGAGAGTTTTGGCAGAGGAAACCACTGCTCATGAGAAATGCGATTCCGAACTTTATTTGTCCGTTAGATACGGATGAACTCGCCGGTCTCGCTTGCGAAGACGAATTCAATTCTCGCCTTATGCGAGTGGTGAAACAACAGGAAAAAGAAAAGTGGACGTTAGAAGTTGGACCGTTTCCGGAGGAAGTGTTGCAAACGCTACCAGTCGATCAACCTTGGAGCTTAATGATTAACGAGTTAGACTCGAAAATACCGGCGATGAATAGCATCATTACGGATTTGTTTCCGCAGTTTCCCCGGTGGAGAATATCGGATATTCAAGCGTCCATCTCGCCAGAAGACGGCGGCGTAGGCGCACACTCGGATAATTTCGACGTGTTTTTAATACAAGCCATAGGAGATAAACTTTGGTCGGTGGCGGACAACGAGGCATATTGGCCAGATAAGGATGAGTCGTTCGTTCCGGACCAAGACGTTCGTATTTTAAAAGATTTTGTTGCGGACGATAGCTTTTTATTGAAACCAGGGGACATTTTGTATTTGCCGCCGAAAATCGCTCACTACGGGTTAGGGAAACCGCACGAAAAAGGAGCGTGTTCCGTGACGTTAAGTGTAGGCTTTTTAGCGCCCATGCACGAGGAGATGATTTGGTCGTACGCGCAACAAGAATCGAGCAAGTATAAAGACATTCGATGGAGAGATCCGTGGATGAAACCCGCGGAATTGGGAAAGTCTGGAGCTATCGATAAAGATGCCATATCGCACGCCTGGGACATTTTAAAGAAAGCAGAACCAAAATCGGAGAGAGACGTTGCGGTTTGGATGGGAAAACACGCCACGGCGAAACGGTTTGGGGAGTCCATCGCGTTATTTGACGAAAAAGCATTTTTAGAACAACTTGGTTCAAATGTAAGAGAGATTGATTACGATGCCTGGGAAGAAGCTGGGTTCCTGCAAAGAAATGAAGGCGTGCGGTTCGCGTATATCGATAGTGTGAACGATAATTCTATGAACAATGACGACACGTTGTTATTCTTTGCTGGTGGGATTTCTTGGACGATGGAAACGGATGAGGGAAAAGCAATAGCATATACTTTAGCAAATGAGGGCGAGCTGGATTTTATCGGAAAACCGTTGAAAGAGAGAGAAAGCGTTGAGCTTTTATCACAATTAATTAACACAGAGTTTATATTCATTCCGAGCGATGAGGATGAAGATGATAAAGATTATTACGACGAGGATGATGAAGACGATGAAGAGGAATGAAAGAAAAAAAAATTATAGAGAGATTTAGCTTTTTGTTCGATATTCATCATCATACGCTTTTGTCGTCGTCGTCGTATTCATTTACTACTTCGCGGCGAATTACATTAAAACTAAATTGACATGCCTATATCCTATCTATCGCTATTGCAATACATCACAAAACCAACGCCCGTTTCTGCCCTCCAACTCGTTTTTTTGTCGACTTTTTCCTTTTCATCTGCAACTCTCTGGCGCAGCGGTTACAAAACCCGTGTTCTTTCACTAAACCTTGCCCAAATCCTCCGCAGTTGGCGCATCGAATCATTTTAGCTATTGCTGCTGGATCTTCTGGTATCACCCACGTGCAATATTTCGTTTTTTCGTTGTAATAATACTCCCGTTTTGTTTTCTTATCGATGGACGTTTTCCAATAAAATGGTGGCAACTGAGAAATGTTGTTTGCTTCTACTTTCTTCTTCAAAGAAGACTCTTTCGGTCTCGTCCATCGAGACTTGTTCAACTTTGGATTGTAATAGTATGTGTGATTGTCGTACTCCACGCTCTTCCCTTCTTTCCACCCTTTTGGCAAAGGAGGAGGAGTGACGTTTTCTGTTTCTTCATTCTTTTTGTTTTCCAATTCTGCACTTTTTTCTTCTTTAATAATGCCTTTCTTTTTCAGTCGTTCGAGCAAGGCTTTCGGGAGCGGTTTCTTTTTTTGGACGACAGGAGGTTCTTCTTCTCCTCCTCCTTCCTCTATCTTTTTCTTCTCTGCATCTTCGCCGTCCTTTTTGCCTCCAGCTGGAGGAGGAGAAAAACTCATCTTCTTCGTCGAAAGAATGAAGTTTTGTGTGAATTATGTGAAGAAATCTTTCAGACCCATGAAAAAGAAAAAAATACGCGACAAATCAAGTTTGTGTGAAACAATAAGTATATTTATAAATGGTTACCTAGGTTACCTTCTGGCACTTTCTTCATCATATATATAACATTTATCACCATGGCACTATTTTTAATCGAACAATTCTGCATCTCTGTCGCCTCCACCCGGTTTCTTCTTACCTTCTCGCAAAGGATTGTTTGAAGGCGACTCGCGTTCGAGGCGAACCCAGCTCTTGTACGCACCGCCACCACGCAAGACATTCAAACGCTCCTGTCGTTCGCGTTTGCGGATGTCATCTTTCGCTTGAGACGACTCTCGCTCTTTCGTTTCTTCGAATTCGATGAGCTTCTCGGACTGTTTGGAAAATTCAAACGCCAAGTGAGTGTTCATGATTGGCGCCGGTAAGTCGGAATAGTCTTTGTCGTAGTCGTCGAAGGCAATCTTGCAGTGCGTGGAAAACAGACAATCCCACCACATGTCCCCATGTTCACAATTGTTCGAGTTGGAAAGTAACTTCAAGTTTGCCTTTTCGAGTAAGAAAACAAAGCCGTCTTCGCCGTCACCATGTAAGTGGTACCAGGAAGAACTTTCCGGGAGGATGTGATAGGCGAGCTCACCAGATATGTACACCTCTTTAGTATCGCGGTCGGTAATTTTCAATGACTTTGTTTTGATGGAGACTTCGAGGTGGTGTTTTGTGTATCGATCTTTCGGGACTGTGTTCACGATGACTTTGACTTCCGAACTTGATTGGCGCCAGCGGATGGAATCATCCATCATGGACACCCAGACATTTTCTTTGTTTCGTCCCATATGGCCTTTTTCGTAGTGGACTTCCGTCATCCCGAACGCGTGCTTCTCCACGCGCTCAATCGGTGTCCCGTCGCTGTGCGTAAGCTTATAGTTTTGGTACGGCAAGTCGATCGCTTTTGACGGTCGTTGCGCAACAACAATTTCTTTTCCAGCGGATATTTCCTCTCGTAAAATTCTGCCAAATCCATAGCCTTTGAATGAAAGCGTTTTTGCGGCCACAAACTCGATCCCGACGAAGGAAAACTTACCTAAACCGAGCGTTTTTAAAACGATTTTGTTGTCTCTGTCGATGGTGTTCATGTATTTCTTCGCGTCCTCGTTATTGCTGGCGAAATCGATTTGAAACTCGACGCAAAGAGAGGAGGAGGAGGAGGGTGAAAACGCTTTATTTTCTTTGTTTTCGTCTTCTTTTACGGAAGATGATGAGACCAATTTCACGCTTTCGATCAAGACTTTCTTCAAGTCGACTTTTGCGCTCTTTGCAATGTATTCTCTCAATTCGAAACGTAAAGTTGTGGTGAACATCATCAACTTTGCATCGACACACTCAAACATAACTTTGCCGTGGCCAAGATAAACATCTCCGTCTGTGTTCGAATCGTAATAAACAATGCCAAATTCAGACGTCTCATATTGTTCGTGCTTGTCGTTCAAAACAGCGGACATTTCCGCGTTACCTAAATTCGACGTCATTGCTCGGAAAGCGTTTCGATACATTTCGTTTTCTGGGTCGAGGTGTTGCGCCCGGGCAAAGCACTTCCCAGCAGCGTTGTGATCTGGAACAAAGTCTTCTTTGGAAAAACCGGGTTCGCCTTGGAAGCCCTTACCGAGAAGATACCATGCGAATGGTTCGACTTTTAGAGTTCTGTCATTGTATTGAACGTATAACGAGCTCGATTTATAGGACATGTTATATTCTTCTTCTTTTTCTTCTTCTTCTTCTTCCTTTTCTCCCTTCTCCTCCTGGGACTCCTTCATACTTTCTTTTCTACTCACCCCACCTTTGCAGTTTTCAATTGCCATAGCCGCATCTAGTCTCGCTTGTTTGAAGCAATTTGCCTTGTAAAACATCAATGAACGTTGAATGTACGCCATGGAAAGCGACATCGGTTTGAGAACCCACTTTGCGACGTATGAGTAATAATCGCTGGCTTTCGATTTTCTGCGTGTTCCTCGCGAATCGCACGAAACATTGCCTCTTCTTGCTCCATCTTCGTCACCGTTTCCAATCTCGGCGGTAAACACATTGTATTGAATTCTTTTATGACAAACCTTCCTAAATCTTCTCGGGTTAATCGTTTCGTCGCGTTACGAATAACCTTGTTGAACTCGTCGAAGTGAGACGTTTGTTCGTTCTCTGGAAGTAACCAATAGCTTTCACGAAAACACTGCAAAGCCTCTGGAAAACGATTTAATCCTTTCAACGCCATGGCCTTTCGCCATTTAGCTTTGAAATTCTTCTCGCTACATTTTAAAGCGTCTTCTAACGCGAGAGTATGCTTCCCAGCTTTCTCGTACGTCAGCGACCGGTTACAATAGAGAGAATCGAGTATGAGCGTTTCGTCCTTGTTTCTTTTTACCGACGAAGACGATGATTCTAAAACCATATCGATGCACATTGTGTACGTTTCATATGCAGCGGTGTAATTGCCAGCTTTTAACAACGCGCTCGCTCTCGTTTTGAAATGGTTCAGTTTGATCAAGTTCAGTTTCTTTGAAGAGGAGACTAGCAACTGTTGTTGCCCAACGTTAGATCTCCCTTTCTCCACGAACATGTCGCTTTGATTTCTTTTAACTCTTCTTCCAAGTTTTCAATTTTGAGCGAGGATAACTGTTCTAAAACGACAACAAGGTATACACAGCTGTTCTAACTAACAATCGGATAGAGTCCAAACAATCAAGCAAGTAATGTTACGATGAAGACCACAACTCTTTAGAATGAGGAAGAAATTTATTGTTTTTGCTTTTTCAAGTATAGGCGTTACTTTTTTTGTTGAAATTTATTTAATACTCATTCCCGACGATTTCACTATAAGTTTTGATACTCACATATAGAATATTTATAATGAGTCATATTTCCACGATATTACTCGGGAACATTATTTCATTCAGCTGCAAAATAAAATACTAGAAAAAAGGACAAAATAAAAAAAGACAAGATCCCGATTAAGGATTCAATTAAATTAATTTTGTAACATCAAACATCATTTGATTATATATATTTATTTTGTTTTATCTCATATTCACTTTTGTGATTATTTTCGGGATATTATGAAGAAATAAATAGAAAAACCCAAATTAAATTAAAACTCGGTGGGAAATTAAAATTTATTAGTATTCATAAGTACTCTATTAAACACTAATAAATCATATATTACAAGAAAATAATTATTTAAGAACCCAGAAGTTACTAGTTGGGATCAAATTATGCATTAAATGAAATTTACTAAGTTTAGTCTTGTTCCTTCCTGAAAATCTCCACATAATTCACAAAAGGGCAAGGCCGGAGTACCAAGCGCTTACTCCATTACAAAGTATGAGCGTAGCTGCCACCACCTTGTCGTCGTCTTTACAAAGATATCACTGTGACCGATATGTTTTTCGCGGTATTAAGAGGGGACAGCTCAAGTCATCAACAAAATCCACTAAAGTTGTATCTTCTTTGCAAGAGGGAGACAAAACGATTGTTATAATCGGAGGCACCGGTCGAGTCGGTTCGAGCTCTGCGAATGCGATTCAGAAAGCCCTATCTGAATCGTCTTCAAAGATAATTTTAGCGTCTAGAAATAAAGCGTCATACCAGGAAACAGTTGCAAGATATCCTGGGTTACAATCGAAAACGACATTTCTGGAAGTGGATGTCTCTGATATCCAGTCCATCGAAAGAGCTATTCAAGGCGCTGATTTGGTCATCAACACGGCGGGGCCATTTCAAACCGTGAAAACGTGCAACGTCTTAGAGGCGTGCATTAACTTGAGCGTACCAAACTACTTGGACGTGTGTGACGATGGGTCGTATGCAAAAAACGCCAAGAGTTTGGATGCCAAAGCCAAGGCGAGTAAAGTCACTGCGATTACGAGCGGTGGCATCTACCCAGGCGTTTCAAACATCATGGCTGCGAAAGCGATCGAGAATCAACTGAGCGATGCCAAGATTGCCAGAGAGAGAAACAATCAGGAAGCAGAATCATCATCATCATCGGAAAAAGACGAAATCGAGTATTTATTGTACAACTATTTCACTGCCGGTTCTGGCGGTGTAGGCAGCACCATATTAGCAACCAGTTTCCTCTTGTGCGGTGAAGAGGTCACGATATACGAAAACGGGAAAGAAGTTCGAACGGAACCGGCGAGTTCGCGAAAAGTTGTCGATTTTGGTAAGGGCGTCGGCAAACGTGAAATTTTTCTCTACAACTTGCCTGAAGTCGAAAGTACGCACAAAATATTCGACGTCCCGACCGTCAAAGCTCGTTTTGGAACGAGTCCTGGAATTTGGAACACAGCCATGGTCGGCATGGCTCGATTATTACCGTCTGATATTTTAGAAAATAAGGAGCTGATGCAACAAGGCGCTTCGGCTTTGATGCCTCTTGTGAAACTTATCGACGCCGCGGTTGGAGAGAAGATGAGTATAAAAATCGACTGTAAACTCAAAAACGGTAAGATCAGCGCGAGTTTATTCACGCACAACAAATTAAGCGAGTGTGTCGGCCAAAGCGTAGCCGCGTTCGCCTTGGCCATGTTAGAAGGAGAGAGCTCATACGGTGTCTGGTACCCAGAAGAAACCGCAAACTTTTTAGACCAAGACCTCCTTCTCGAGAGAGCTTCTGAAGGCGCGAGTCAGTTTCATTTGAGTCAGGCGCCTTGGAAGCTAGAGACTCAACCCATTAACCTCGGGTTTGGCATTTCCTTTGAATAATTTGAATGATAATGGTATGCTTATTTCACCGTAGATGTGTTGAAGAAAGAAGAAGATTGTAACGTTTTGCCTCCCATCGCCCTCAAAATTTTATTCCCTTTCATTCCACGTGTTTTTAGGGTGTTTAGGATACGAGAGGGTTTATAATTTTTGAGGTTTTTTTTTAAAGGAAAGAACTGCCACCACAAAATACAGAAAAAGCATCATCATCAGTGCGGCGACGCTTGTAGTGAGTGTATACGACTCCTCTCTGCTGTAATAACAGGTAAATACGACTCTCTCGCTCTCTCTTCTTTTGCAATCTGGTGGCTTGTGGGTGATCGTTTTGTCCGCACTCGCGCGGAGGGTTGCGACTGTCGTGCGTCCGTGATATCTGCCGTCTTATCCTTCGCGTCGTCTCGGCGGTTCTTTTCGACGAAGACGATGGATGATGAGAGACGATGTAGTTTTATTCCCATTCGTACGTAAATGCTGACGTACTTTTACTCACTCACTCTCACTCACTCACTCACACACACACACACACACACATTCTAGGTTTCTTATTCTGTACACAGATACATACACTCTTAATACCATGAATAACGCGATGACATCCGCTCGTGCGGCGATCGTAAACACTAAAGTCCTCTCGTTTCGAAAGAGACAACCACAACAAACTAGAAAACAGACGATGGTAATAAAAGCGGCATCGAACTCAGTCACCCCGAATAACGATTGGCAAGAATCCACGCAAGCCGTTCACAACGGCGAGAGAGGTGGGAGACCGAGAATCTCAGATTCCTTGACGACTCCAGTGGTGTGCACATCCACGTACACCTTTAAAGATACCCAAGAGTTGATTGATTATCAAGAGGGTAACTATGGGTCGTTCGAGTATGGCAGGTACGGGAACCCAACCACGCGGGCGGTGGAAGAGAAGATCCGCTTGTTGGAGGGTGGCGAAGATTGCTTGTTGTCCGCCTCTGGGATGTGCACCGCGGTGACTATGCTTCTTTCCCTGGTTCCAGCCGGTGGACACATTGTCACCACAACAGATTGCTACAGAAGAACCCGTCAGTTTACCCAGACGTTTCTCCCGAAGATGGGCATCACGTCTACGGTCTTGGATCCGTCCGATTACGATGGGTTGCAAAAAGCCTTGGACGAACACGATTGTTCGTTGTACTTTTCCGAGTCGCCGACGAACCCGTATTTAAGGTGCGTCGATATCGACAGAATCGCAAAGATGTGCAACCCGAAAGGATGCTTGGTGTGCATTGATGGCACTTTTGCGACACCGTGTAACTTGAAGGCGCTCAATTTTGGAGCAGATTTGGTTATTCACTCCGCGTCTAAGTACATGGGAGGACACAATGACGTATTAGGCGGTGTCATTGTTGGACAAAAAGAAGCCGTAAGTAAAGTCAGAGCGTTCCATAACATTGTCGGTGGGGTTTTGGACCCGCACGCGGCGTACTTGATTTTAAGAGGTTTGAAAACGTTGAGTTTAAGAGTGGAAAGACACAACTCGAACGCGCAAAAGTTAGCCGAATGGTTGGAGGCGCACCCGAAAATTTCAAAAGTTCACTACCCGGGGTTGAAATCGCATCCAGATTATGAGGTAGCGAACAAGTACATGACTGGTTTTGGCGGGGTTGTTTCTTTCGAAGTCGATGGAGATTTGTGGCGAACTGCCAAGTTTATCGACGAATGCAAGTTGCCGTACATCGCGCCGTCTTTGGGAGGTGTCGAATCGTTAATCGAACAACCCACGGTTGTTTCTTATTGGGATCAAGGACCCGAAAAGAGAGCAGCGATTGGTATTAAAGACAATCTCGTTCGATTCGCTTGTGGTATTGAAGATTATGCAGATATCGAAGCGGATTTCAAACAAGCATTAGACAAAATCTAGTAGAGGGAACAAACATAAACACTACAATAACATCGATATACCAACAATGAAAAAGATTAAGCGCGTGTGTGAGAGAAAGAGGGAGAGTTAAGTAGAACAAATGGTTTATTTTTGAGTAGAAGTCATGCTAATATTAATAACTTTATCAAGAGTCAAAAACAACTGAATGACCCGCCGCAGTGCTTTCCTTTACAGCACTATTTTATGCGGTGACTGCGGCTTTTTCTTTCGGTTCAACCCATCGGCCATGCTCCTTAATCAATTCAATCAACTCCTCAGTCGCGCCTTCCATTGGAATACCTCTTCTCACAACTTCCTTACCGACGTACAAATCGATTTTACCCGGAGCGCCTCCGACATAACCAAAATCGGCATCCGCCATCTCCCCTGGACCGTTCACGATGCAACCCATGACGGCAATAGCAACACCCGGCAAGTGACCAGTCTTTTCAGCAATTTGAGCGGTGACTTCTTGCAAGTCAAACAACGTACGGCCGCACGATGGGCACGAGACGTACTCCGTCTTTGTGTTTCTCATGCGCGAGCCTTGGAGCAAACCAAACGAAGTTGTTCTCAAGAAGCTCAACGGAATGTTTTCGTTACCAACGTATTCCAAGAGGACACCGTCACCGTTACCATCGCACAATAGGCCGCCAACCTGAGCACCGCACTGGATGACAACGTCAGATTTGTCGCCATCGACGATGTGCTTGTGGTGAATGACCGGAGTCTTCACACCGTTCGTTTGCAACACTTCAAAGATTCTTCTTGACGAGTGAATTCTTGATCGTCCTTTTTCGGTTTGAATCAAGAGCATGACGGCATCGATGTCCTTCAACTTTGCTAAATCTTCGTTACTCTCAGAGCCGTTCAAAGTGACAGCAAACCGTTCAGAGCATTCTGGCAAAGCTTCCTTGTTGATGGCTTGCGCCAAAGATACAATAGCGATCGCATTTGGCACTGGGTTCTTCTTCAACTCGGCTTCTGGGACGAGAACACCGCAGCCAATCTCTTGCAATCTTCGGATGCTTCTCATGGCTTTTTCTTGAGACACTTGCGGGGCTTCTCTCAACAAGATAGAATCGGACGTTGCGACATCTCTGAGTGGCATTCCAACGGCGAGAAGGCAACCCAAGTCGGCGTAAAACTGATCTTCAGATTCTAATTGTTCCACCGAGACCGCGCTGATTACCGAACCATCTCTGTGTAAGACATTTCTGTAATCGATGGTGTCGTCAGACTTTTGTTCCGGTAAATCGCCACTAAATCTTTCAAACGATTGGAAATCTCTCTTTGTTTCGACGAATTTGTCCTCACCACCTAACTTATCCGTGCACGCCTTCATGCCAAGGTTCGCCAATCTCGTGCATGGTTCAATCTCCAACTCAGAGGCTTCGGTCAAAGAAACTCGAATGGTATCACCCAAACCATCGAGTAACAATGCACCAATGCCGATGGAAGACTTCATTCTACCATCTTCACCTTCACCAGCTTCAGTGACCCCCAAGTGCAATGGATAATCCCATCCAAGCTTGTACATCTCGTACGACAACAAGCGATAAGCTTGAACCATGACCAACGGGTTCGAGGCTTTCATCGAAAACACAAAGTTATGGTAATCGTGCTTGCGGCAAATTCTCGCAAATTCAAATGCAGACTCAACCATACCAGCTGGGGTGTCCCCGAATCTGGACAAAGTACGTGCAGACAAAGATCCATGGTTGGTGCCGATGCGCATGGCAACGTTGTTCTCTTTGCACTTCAAAACCAATGGCGTGAACACTTCTTCAATTTCATCGAGTTCCGCTTGGTATTCCGCGTCCGTTTCGTACAAGATATCCTCGAATTTCTTTCTACCGTCGGCAAAGTTACCTGGGTTTATTCGAATCTTGTCCAAGCAATCCGCCACTGTCATCGCGACTTTTGGCGCGAAGTGGATATCGGCAATGATAGGAGTGGTGTAGCCACTTTGCAACAACTTATTCTTAATCTCTTGGCACGCTTTCGCTTCTTGCATACCTTGAACAGTAATTCTGATCATTTCGGCTCCGGCGTCGGTGCATCTCATGATTTCGTTCACCGTCGCGTTCACATCTCTCGTATCCGAAGTCGTCATCGTTTGTTTCACAATCGGGTGATCCGAGCCAAGTTTCACGTTACCGATTTGGATAGTTCTGGTTTTACGTCTGAACGTTTGCGTGGTGTCCGGACAGTACAAACCAGTCGGAAGTAAAACACCTCCTTCGGTCATTTCATGTTGCTGAATAGCTTGAGCGCGGATGGCTCTTTGAATTTTAGTAGTAGTTCTAGAAGAAGAAGAAGAAGAAGAAGAAGAAGAAGAAGAAGAAGAAGATTTCTTTCTACTTGTTGACTG
>MDTG01246784.1_pt1 | contig 11600 bp, 10 predicted proteins | sample 811421 | NCBI WGS metagenome assembly MDTG01 (sample SAMN05326645, study PRJNA326480) | marine metagenome | isolation source: seawater | place: Pacific Ocean: South East | collected 2011
GGAAGAAAAAGGTAGCGAAGAAAAAAGCTACTAAAAAGAAAGCCGGGAAGAAAAAAGCTACTAAAAAGAAAGCTACTAAGAAAAAGGCTACCAAAAAGAAAGTAGCCAAGAAAAAAGCTGGTTCTCGTAAAAAGCGATAAAAATCAGCTAAATATGAGCCCGGCGCAAGCCGGGCTTTTATTTTTACGTAACTTGATGCTATCCACCACTTGCAAATAATTTGTATGCAGGGTTATCCGTTTCTTCTGAATATCTGTACCCTAACTTAGTCAAAAAATCACGAAAAGCCTTATCTTGAGTTTTTTCTAATTGAATTCCCACGAGGACCCTACCGTAAGCAGCGCCATGATTTCGGTAATGAAAAAGACTTATATTCCAGCCACGAGTGAAACCCGATAGGAAGTCTAACAAGGCTCCGGGGCGCTCTGGAAAGGTAAATCGATAGAGGCGTTCGTTGAGTGCTTGTGGGGCATGGCCACCGACCATGTAACGAATATGTAATTTTGCCATCTCGTTATCAGTCATATCAATAACTTTATAACCTTTTTGCCCTAACTTTTTAATGAAAGAACCACGTTCCTCTAAGCCACCAGTTAATTCGATGCCACAGAAAATTTGTGCTGAATTCGCATCAGAATATCTGTAGTTAAACTCAGTGACATTCCTTCGCCCTAGAATTTTACAAAATTTCAAAAAACTTCCTGGCTTTTCTGGGATTTCAACGGCCAATAGAACTTCTCTTTGTTCGCCAACTTCAGCCCTTTCGGCTACATGCCTTAATCTATCAAAATTTATATTTGCGCCAGTCAAAATTCCAACAATTGTTTGTTTTGAAATATCAGGATTCGTTTGGAGGTACTTCTTCATACCCGCAACAGCCAGCACACCTGCGGGTTCAGATATAGATCTAGTATCATAGTAGACATCTTTAATAGCTGCACACATCTGGTCAGTGCTTACAAGCACTACTTCATCCACAAGATCTTTTGCTACCTTAAAGGTTTCTTTGCCAATTTGTTTTACAGCAACGCCATCAGCAAACAAGCCGACATGCTTTAAATTTACTCTACGTTTACATTCTAAAGCAGCATGTAAAGTTGGGGCATCTTCAGGCTCTACTCCAATTATTTTTATATCTGGTCTGATATTTTTAATATACGCTGCTACACCGGCAATGAGGCCCCCTCCGCCAACCGGAACAAAGACAGCATGAATTGGGTCAGCATGTTGACGTAGGATCTCCATGCCTATTGTGCCCTGGCCAGCAATTACTAGAGGGTCATCGAACGGATGTATAAACGTTAAATTCTTATCTTTCGAAAGCTTTAGAGCATAGTCTTTTGCCTCATCATAGGAATCACCCTTAAGGATCGCTTTGCCGCCCAATCTGCGCACCATTTCAACTTTAATTGCGGGTGTGGTGGTTGGCATTATGATGGTTGTAGGAATATTGAGCTTTCTGCCCGCTAAGGCGACACCCTGAGCATGATTACCTGCAGACGCAGCAATAACACCTTTTCTTTTTTCATCATCAGATAAATGAAAGATTTTGTTATAAGCGCCCCTCAGCTTAAATGAAAATATTTCTTGAACATCCTCTCGCTTTAAGAGCACATGATTTTTTAATCTATCACTTAGACGGGTAGCTGCCTCAAGTGGTGACTCCATCGCTACGTCATACACTCTAGATCGTAAAATCTTTTCTAAATAATGCTTTGACATTATGCATCCTCAAATTTTTTTTAAATCATTTTTCTTAATAATAAGGCAAAGTATCATATCTATATAATTTACATTTATTTTTTGTTAAATACTGGAAGGTATAAGTCAATGATGATACTTTAATCGAGATAAAAATATTATATAAAATAGAGAATAGTTCATGGACCAAAATGAAATGAAAAAGCAAGCTGCGGCCGCAGCACTCAGTTATCTTCCAGATAGTGGAATAATAGGAGTTGGCACCGGGTCTACTGTAAATCATTTTATCGAGGCTTTTGCAAAGATAAAGGGTCGTTTTGAGGGTGCCGCATCAAGCTCAGAGGCCTCAACGGATTTACTAAAAAAATTCAATATTCCTGTCGTCGATCTAAACTCAGCTGGAGAATTAGATGTGTATGTAGATGGAGCAGATGAGTCAAATCACTACCTTCAATTGATTAAAGGGGGTGGGGGGGCTCTAACAAGAGAAAAGATCATTGCGGCAGCTAGTAAGAAATTTATATGCATAGCAGATGAAAGCAAACTTGTTAATGTTTTGGGAGAATTTCCACTTCCCGTAGAGGTAATACCTATGGCGCGAAGTTATGTTGCTAGGGAAATTGTAAAAATGGGTGGCAATCCGGTTCTAAGGGAAAACTTTATTACAGATAACGGTAATTTAATTATCGATGTAAATGGATTAGAGATTTTGCAGCCGATTGAAATTGAAAAAAGATTAAATTCGATTGTCGGTGTTGTAACCAATGGTTTATTTGCAATTAGACCGGCAGATATCCTTATCTTGGGAACATCTGATGGTGCGAAGATTATAAATCCCAAAGAATAAAAAAACGGGGCTAAAAGCCCCGTTTCTGGTATCACCCTAACTAATAATAAAATTAGAAGGAGTGCTTCATACCAACTAGAGTTACATCGCTATTTGCGCCACCGTCATCTTTAAATACAGCATATACGGAAGTACGCTTGCTTAAAGAATGCTTCAAGCTAACGATTGTATCTTCGTTTGCAGCTGTGTCAGAGTTACGAGTTGAAAGAGCTAAAGTGTTGTTACCCATTTTGTATGAGGCACCTACCCAGCTTTCATCAACGTTATTCTCGTCAACTGTTACTGCTCCGACTGTCCAGTCACCCATGGTGAACTTGGCACCCAATCCAGTGGTATCAACACCATTGTCATCGGCTGCTGCAGCACGAAGCAATAATCCACCAGTCTTGTACTCGACCATAATTTCGGTCTTGTCCAAATCGTCACCAACAGCTTCGGCACGTGCGCCCAAACCGACTTTGACGCCGTTCATTGAGTTAGAAGTGTAGATGATTGTGCTATCAGCAGTTGCACCTACAGCAGAAGTGACTTCGTTAGAAACACTGTCTGATGCGTCGTTAGCAGCCATTGACATGACCTGTGACTCAACTAACATTTCTTGTTTACCAAGTGATACTTTACCAAAGCTACCTTTAAGACCAGCGAATACTTTTCCGCCAGCATTGAAAGCAGCACCTGCGTCTTGAACAGAAGCAATGGTGAAGAATGCACTTAATCCGTTGCCAAGATCTTCAGAACCAGAAAAGACGATGTCTGAGTTCAAGTCTTGCGACAGATCTCCACCATCGGTCTTGTACCATTCTGTGTTGATTTGACCACTTATTTTTACGTCAGCGAATGCTGCTGGGGCCGCTACTAAAGAAGCAACAGCTGCAGCGATTAATTGTTTTTTCATTGAGAAAACTCCCGAAAAAAGTTGTTATGCATAATTTGCCCGATGAATGTTAGAGGTATCACGTTTGAGTTGCAAGGAAAAAAGTGTAAAAAAACCACATTACTTACTCAAAGGTGTTGTAAATATACAACAAATCCCAATTTTGAGGCCAAATATGGAGTTTTCTAGGACAAAAAAGATATTTCAGCACTAATAGGATCTATCCAAGAGATACAAATTAAGGCGATTTTGCGTTTTTTATGATTTTCTCTAATCGAGCCTAAGTGTACTCCGGGGCAGGATATTGAATTTACCCTTAAAAAGGATGATTTATTGTGCCACTCAAACTCACTCATCAAAGATGAAAGATAGTCGATTTTTAAAGCCTGAATTATCGTTTAGAGAATTGGGGCTTTTTTCTAGCCTTGTGGAGTCCAATCTTCTTTCTTTCAACCATTCGAGCATCTCTGGTCAAAAAACCAGCTTGGCGCAATTGCCCTCTCAAGCTCTCGTCGTACTTAAGTAACGCTCTAGCTATGCCATGTCTTATGGCTCCAGCTTGTCCGGTATTGCCGCCGCCAGAGACAGTCACATTTATATCTAAACTATCATTATTGTTTGTAAGCACCAGAGGTTGACGGACCATCATCCTGGCTGTTTCTCTACCGAAAAAGTTTTCTAAACTTTTACCATTTACGGTAATTTTTCCTTTACCAGAAGAAATAAAAACCCTCGCAGAAGAAGTTTTTCTTCGTCCTGTGCCATAGTTTGCAGTAGTTGTCATACTCAACTCTCTTAAATTTCCAGTTGTTTGGGTTGTTGGGCTTGGTGTTTATGCTCCGAGCCAGCGAAAATTTTCAATTTTTTCATCATTGTTCTACCTAATGGCGTTCGAGGAAGCATTCCTTTTACAGCATTCTTTAAAACTAATTCCGGCGCCTTCATAAGTTGTTTTTCCAAAGAAATAGATTTCAAATGGCCGACATATCCAGTGTGGTGATGGTAAATTTTATTTTTTAATTTATTGCCGGTAACTGCTATTTTCTCCGCATTAATGACAACTATATAATCACCAGTGTCTACATGAGGAGTGAAATAAGGCTTGTGTTTGCCTTTGAGTCTTCTTGCTATTTCAGATGCTAGGCGGCCAAGTACTTTGTCTTGGGCGTCGACTAAAAACCATTCCCTTCTTACTTCAGAAGCTTTAGCGCTTTTTGTAAATCCCATTTTTTAACTCCAATTTCTTACTAACTTATTGATTTGTCAATAAGGGTTTCAAGAGAGGGGGGAATGCTAACCGTAACTAGCACACATATCAAGCATTTAACTGCTAAACTAGAGAAAACTTGTAAATAAGGCAGAGTTTTAAAGAATTTGACATTAGAAAAAATTTACGTTTCAGTAAATAAATGATTTATCACTCCTAATCTGGCGGTAATTGAAGCCTCTCAACAATTTCACCTTTCATGATATGGCGCTCTATGATTTCGTCCAAATCCTCATTATCGATATATGTGTACCAAGTTTCTTTTGGATAAACAACAATTATCGGTCCATACCCACACCTATCTAAACATCCGGCGCTATTAATTCTTACGCCCCCATTTTTACTCAACCCAAGTTCCTTGCATTTTTTCTTCATATAATCTCTAGCAGCCTGCGCATCACACTGCCCGCAAGAACGGCGATTTCCATCTCGCTGGTTCGTACAGAAAAAAACATGTTGTTTGAAGTAACTCATTAAACTTTTCCAGATACCCTACTTTTAGTCCGCAAAAAGGGAGCCTTGAGTAAAACAATTTTCAGTATTAAGATTGAACCTATCATATTTAGCCGAGAAAACTACACAATGAATCAGCGTGAATTAACTAGTACAGACAATATCGTACTAAATTTGGATCGAGCCCTAAGGACACTATTTGGTAAGCCTAAAACTACAAATCGGCCAAATCCATCGTTAAACCTTGAAGAAATCGACCTAAGTGCTAAAGAGAAAGACCATATAGCCAGGCTGATGCGTATAAATCATACGGGGGAAGTCTGCGCCCAAGCATTATATCAAGGCCAAGCCTTTACCGCCAAAGATAAGCAAACTAAGTTAAGTATGCAGAAATCAGCGGATGAGGAATACGATCACCTGCAGTGGTGCGAAGAGAGAATTAAAGAGCTTGATGGAAGGACCAGTCTTCTTAATCCTGTGTGGTATGCTGGGTCACTTCTAATTGGTTTGTCTGCTGGAGTAATTGGAGACAAATGGAGTCTTGGTTTCGTGGCAGAAACTGAAAAACAAGTAAAAGAACATTTAGAAGACCACATTAATCAAATTCCAGAAAAGGACCAGCGAACATCAAAAATCCTTAAACAAATGGTATTAGATGAAGATCAGCATGGGAAAAAGGCGCTGGAACATGGAGCAGCAGATTTACCAAAATTCTTAAGACTCGCAATGAAGGTCACGTCGAAACTAATGACCAAAACAGTTTACAGGATTTAAATTTTACTGGTGATATTGTTTACTTAAGCTATGAACAGCCTCTACAAAGACTCCTGCGTTTTGGGGCGAAATTTCAGGATGTATCCCATGTCCTAAGTTAAACACATGGCCAGTTCCATGACCAAAACTCTCAAGTATTTCTGAAACCGAATTTTGTATTACCTCAGGCGAGGCGTATAACGTGCTTGGGTCTAAATTGCCTTGTAATGCGACTTTATTTCCAACGCGTTTCCTTGCCTCTCCGATATCTATAGTCCAATCCAATCCTAGAGCATCGGCGCCAACCTCAGCCATCGATTCCAACCACTGGCTACCGCCCTTAGTAAAAAGAATAATTGGTACTTTTCTACCATCTGCAGTTCTCGTGAGACCTTCCACAATCTTTTGCATGTATTGGAGAGAAAAGTTTTTATAATCTTTAGGGCTTAGCATGCCCCCCCAGGTATCAAATATCTGAACCGCTTGAGCTCCGGCGGCAATTTGAGCATTCAAATAAATAGTCACCGACTCTGCTAGCTTATTAAGAAGTTTATGCATCAAGTTTGGTTGCTCGAACATTATACCCTTAGAAATTGCAAAATTTTTAGTGCTAGCTCCTTCGATCATGTAAGTGGCCAAGGTCCATGGCGACCCTGCAAAACCAATAAGTGGCACCAGACCATCTAACTCTTTTCGTATTATTCTTACCGCGTCCATAACATAGCTAAGCTCATCCTCAGGATCCGGAACACCGATAGCATCAATATCAGATTTAGTTCTTATAGGCTTTGAGAATTGCGGGCCTTCGCCATCTCCAAAATATAAACCGAGACCCATAGCATCTGGGATAGTAAGAATATCTGAAAATAAGATTGCAGCATCTAGTCGAAATCTTCTGAGAGGTTGCATGGTAACTTCACAAGCTAACTCTGGGTTTTTACAAAGTTCCAAAAAACTCCCAGCTTTTGCTCTAGTTGCTTTATATTCGGGTAAATAACGGCCAGCTTGACGCATCATCCAAACTGGAGTCATCTCCACTGGCTCGCGCATAAGTGCACGCAAAAGAAGGTCGTTTTTTAACTCAGACATTTATTTCAGTATGCTCTGCCACATGGGCTCTAAGTGATAAAATGATGCTAATAAATTTACTAACTACACTCTTTAAAATGCCAGAGAATACTAATTTCCCTTAACGAGGCAAATCTGTGCTGCCCATTAAGAACTCATCAACAGCATGTGCGACTTGGCGTCCCTCGCGAATAGCCCAAACCACTAATGATTGGCCTCGCCGCATATCTCCAGCAACAAAAACACCATCAATGGTAGTTTTGTATGCATCCTGGCCATCAGTTGCGCCCAGAACATTACCTCTTCCATCTAACTCTACGCCCAGCTCTTGAATCATGCCTTGATGCACAGGGTGAACAAATCCCATAGCGAGCATGACCAGATCAGCTTTTATTTCAAATTCAGAGTCTTCCACCTCAGACATTTTCCATTGATTATTATCATCTTTATCCCACCTAACCAAAGTGCATCTGAGTGCTCTTAAGTTACCAGCCCCATCATCTAAAAATTCTTTTGTTGCTACATTCCACATTCTTTTGCAACCTTCTTCATGAGAAGAGGATGTGCGAAGTTTGTGTGGCCAATCTGGCCAAGTCATGCCCTTATCCTCTTTATTTGGGGGCTTTTCTAATATCTCGATCTGTGTGACTGATTTTGCACCATGCCTGTTAGAGGTGCCAATGCAGTCTGACCCAGTATCCCCTCCGCCAATGACTACCACGTTTTTATTTTTGGCATCTATTAATCCTTGTCTAGCGCCTGAGACACCTTGTACAACTTTAGAGTTAGCTCTAAGAAAATCCATTGCGAAATTAACTCCATTTAACTCTCTTCCTGGAATTGAGAGATCTCTTGGGCTTTCTGAGCCTCCGGTAAGTATTACTGCATTAAAATCACTCACCAATTTTTTTGCTGGAATATCTTTCCCTATATGAGAGTTTGTATGAAAAGAAACTCCTTCAGCTCGCATTTGGTCGACTCTACGGTCTAAAAGTTTCTTATCCAATTTAAAATCTGGAATTCCATATCGTAATAATCCACCTAAGCGATCTTGGCGCTCAAATACTTCAACGTCATGTCCCACTCGGGCAAGTTGCTGAGCTGCAGCTAAACCAGATGGCCCTGATCCCACAATAGCAATAGACTTGCCAGTCCTAAACGGTGCGATTTGGGGCTGAACCCAATCTTCTTCCCATGCCTTATCAATGATTGCGCACTCAATTGACTTGATCGTGACCGGCTCATCAGTAATATTTAAGGTACAAGACTCTTGGCAAGGTGCTGGGCAAATTCGACCAGTTACCTCAGGAAAATTATTTGTTGTGTGAAGCACATCAATGGCCTCTTTAAAATCTCCTCGATAAACTAAATCGTTCCAATCGGGAATGATATTGTTTACTGGGCAGCCCTGATGACAAAAGGGAATGCCACAATCCATACACCTTGCGCCCTGGGCACTTACTTGCTCATCGCTAAGAGCAATTACAAACTCATCATAGTGGGTGATACGGTCTACGACCGGCACAAAGGTGCGGTCCTCTCTATCGATCTCTTTAAAGCCCGTTGGTTTACCCATTGTTAAATTTCCAATCTTTCATACCATTACATTACCACGGATGTGAGGATAACCAAATCTTATGCAGCCGATTTTGCCTTAGAATCAAGCATCTCTTTCAGAACCCTTCGATATTCTATAGGCATTACTTTTTTAAATCTTGGTATATAATTTTCCCAGTTTTGTAGAATCATCTTGGCAACGTTAGATTCGGTGTATCGTGCATGTTTTTCTATCAATTGCTTTAAACGGATAGCGTCGAATTTTGTTAAATTATGAGATACATCTAAATCCCTATAATCAACCTCTTCGTTCTTACTGTAGCCTAGTTCTTCAAGGGCACTTTCATCTTCTTCGAAAGACTCCAACTCCACTTGTGCTAGGTTACACCTTAGATGAAAATCATTTTTTTCATCTAAAACATAAGCAATTCCACCGGACATGCCGGCCGCAAAGTTTCGACCCGTATTTCCCAGAACAACCACAATGCCACCCGTCATGTATTCGCAGCAATGATCACCAACTCCCTCAACCACAGCTGTAGCTCCAGAATTACGAACTGCAAATCTTTCCCCGCCGACCCCAGAGAAATAACTCTCGCCACATATCGCGCCGAATAAAACAGTGTTTCCAACAATTACATTTTCTTCAGCCTTTCCTATACTAGATTCCTTTGGGGGCGCTATAATTAGTTTTCCTCCTGAAAGTCCCTTGCCTACATAATCGTTCCCTTCACCTTGGAGTTTTATAGAAACCCCTCTAGCCAGCCAAGCTCCAAAAGATTGGCCTGCTGTTCCTCGAGCGTTAATCCATATCGTGTCTTCATCAAGTCCATTGTGCCCATATCGCTCAGCGACTCTGCCCGAAAGCAGCGTGCCAAAAGTACGATTAACATTTTCAATATCGATATCTATTTTAACTTTTCTACCAAAATCTAGAGCTGCTTTTGATTTTTCAATTAATAAGTTATCGATAGCTTTATCGATGCCATGATCCTGAACTTGTGACCAGTGAATTGTGTCATCTTCATGTGAATTTGGAACACTTAACAATTTACTATAATCTAATCCCTTCGCCTTCCAATGACTAATGGCTTTTCTCATGTCAAGCCTGTCTCTCTGCCCTACCATCTCATCAAAGTTTCTGAACCCAAGCCTTGACATTAATTCTCTTACTTCTTCAGCAACAAAGAAAAAATAATTAACAACATGCTCTGGTTTTCCAGTGAATCTTTTTCGCAGTTCTGGATCTTGCGTAGCTACGCCAACTGGGCATGTATTTAAGTGACACTTCCTCATCATTATGCATCCCTCTGCTATGAGAGGTGCCGTAGCAAACCCAATTTAATCTGCACCTATAAGTGCGGCTATTACTACATCGCGACCAGTCCTCATACCGCCATCCGCCTGAACACAAATTCTAGACCGCAGTCTATTCATAACTAGTGTTTGATGGGTCTCTGCCAAACCAATTTCCCATGGTGAACCTGCATGTTTTACTGATGTTAATGGAGAAGCTCCGGTTCCTCCATCATAACCAGCAATGGTCACATGGTCTGCATGTGCTTTAGATACTCCAGCGGCAACAGTACCGACACCTACCTCTGAAACAAGCTTGACGCTGATTCTCGATTTAGGTTGAACATTTTTCAAGTCGTGTATCAACTGAGCCAGGTCTTCGATAGAATAAATGTCATGATGTGGAGGTGGAGAGATTAATCCAACTCCCGGCGTAGAGTGCCTTACTCTGGCAATGTGCTCATCAACTTTGTGGCCGGGTAGTTGCCCTCCCTCTCCTGGCTTTGCTCCTTGAGCCATTTTTATCTGAATATCATCAGAATTTACAAGGTACTCTGTTGTGACTCCAAAGCGTCCAGAGGCAACTTGTTTTATAGCGGATCTTTCTGGATTCATTGATCCATCTTTCATAGGATTGAAGCGTTTTGCCTCTTCACCGCCTTCACCTGTATTTGACTTTCCTCCAATCTGATTCATCGCCACTGCAAGTGTCGAATGAGCTTCGTAGGAGATAGATCCATATGACATTGCGCCAGTCGCAAAACGTTTTACTATTGATTCTGCTGGTTCGACCTCTTCCAAAGGTACTTTTTCTTCTGAAAAGTTAAATTCCATTAATCCACGAAGTGTAAGTAACTTTTCATTTTGTTCATTAATCAGGGCTGAATATTCCGCGTAAGTCTTCGCGTTATTTCCTCTGACTGCATGCTGTAATTTTGCAATAGTATCGGGAGTCCAAACATGGCTCTCTCCTCTTACTCGGTAGGCATAATCACCGCCAACATCCAAATGTTTCTTGTATATTTCTGCATCTCCATACGCATTTTGATGCCACCTTACTGTCTCGGCAGCAACTTCATCTAAACCAATTCCTTCGATCGTTGTTGATGTTCCAGAAAAATAGGTCTTAATAAATTCTGTGGATAAACCTATCGCATCAAAAATTTGCGCTCCGCAATAAGATTGATAAGTTGATATTCCCATCTTGGACATGACTTTAAACAAGCCTTTACCTATTGCTTTTACATATTTTTGGCTTGCTTCCTCAAAATTTGGGGCACCATCTATTTCATGAACTAGACTATTCATAGTCTCAAAAGCTAAATATGGATTTATTGCTTCAGCTCCATATCCAGCTAGTGTCGCAAAATGATGGACTTCAAGAGCCGCGCCAGTCTCAATGACCAAGCCTGACTTCGTCCGCAATCCCTGAGTTATGAGATGGTGGTGTACAGCAGAAGTTGCCAGTAAAGCAGGAATTGCAATATTGTTAGCATCGACTGGTCGGTCCGATAAAATCAGAATGTTATATCCCTCATTAACTGCTGTTTCAGCGGCTTTGCACAACTTAATGATGGCTGCTTTCATTCCTGCCGAGCCTTTCTTTGCTTCATAAGTTATATTCAATGTTGCGGTGCAAAAAGCTCCATTACTAGATTTCTCTAGATTTCTAATGGCCTCTACATCACTATTTTTTAAAATCGGCTGCTTACACTCAAGCCGCATGTTCATCTCGTTGTCTTGTGCATCCAACAGATTGGGCTTAGGGCCAACTAACGATACTA